>JACCEA010051311.1_pt1 | contig 37712 bp, 24 predicted proteins | sample 7449851 | NCBI WGS metagenome assembly JACCEA01 (sample SAMN15323453, study PRJNA562643) | freshwater metagenome | isolation source: river surface water | place: USA:Blue River Watershed | collected 2017-08-18 | reverse complement strand
TCTCGGGGTCGACCTTGATCACGGGCATGGCGTCGTTGAGAACCATGTCGCGCTTGCCGATGCCGCGGCACCTCGAGACGGGCTCGAGACGGCGGCGCAGGCCGAGATCGGCGAGCTTGCCGAGCTGGAGCGAGGCTTGCGAAACGAAGGTCAGGCTGGTCGCGGCGAGCGCGCCGCCGGCCGCTCCCCACATGGGCCGATAAAAGGTGGGCTGCGGCGTGGGAATCGAAGCGTTCGGGTCGCCCATGTTGGCCCAGGCGACGAAACCGCCCTTGAGCACGAGCTCGGGCTTCACGCCGAAGAGCGCGGGCTTGAAGAGCACGAGGTCGGCGAGTTTGCCCACCTCGACGGAGCCGACGATGTGACCGATGCCCTGCGCGATCGCGGGGTTGATCGTGTATTTGGCGACGTAGCGCAGCGCGCGGAAGTTGTCGGCCGCGGGGTGGGACGAGCCGGCGAGCTTGCCGAACTGGAGCTTCATCTTGTGCGCGGTCTGCCAGGTGCGGAGGATGACCTCGCCGATGCGACCCATGGCCTGCGAATCGGACGACATGATGGAGATCGCGCCGAGATCGTGGAGGCGGTCCTCGGCGGCGATCGTCTCGGGGCGGATGCGCGACTCGGCGAAAGCCACGTCCTCGGGGATCTTGTTGTCGAGGTGGTGGCAGACCATGAGCATGTCGAGGTGCTCGTCGATGGTGTTGACCGTGAAGGGACGCGTGGGGTTGGTCGACGAAGGGAGGACATTGGCCTCGCCGCAGACGCGGATGATGTCGGGGGCGTGGCCGCCGCCGGCACCCTCGGAGTGGAAGGTATGGATGGTGCGGCCCTTGAAGGCGGCGAGCGTGTCGTCGACGAAGCCGGCCTCGTTGAGGGTGTCGGTGTGGATGGCGACCTGGACGTCGAGCTCGTCGGCGACGCCGAGACAGGTGTCGATCGCGGCGGGCGTGGTGCCCCAGTCTTCGTGGAGTTTGAGGCCAAGAGCGCCGGCAAGGATCTGGTCGCGGAGCGGCTGCGGCGTGGCGCAGTTGCCCTTGCCCATGAAGCCGAGGTTCACCGGGTAGGCCTCGGCGGCCTGGAGCATGCGGTGGATGTTCCATGCGCCGGGCGTGCAGGTGGTGGCGAGCGTGCCGTGCGAAGGACCGGTGCCGCCGCCGAGCAGGGTGGTGACGCCGGAGCTGATGGCCTCGTCGATCTGCTGCGGGCAGATGAAGTGGATGTGGGTGTCGATACCGCCGGCGGTGATGATGCAACCTTCGCCCGCGAGAACCTCGGTGCAGGCGCCGACGATCATGGGGTTGGCGCGACCGGTTTTCGGATCAGGGAAAACGGAGCCGATGCCGTTTTGGATGCCGGGGTTGCCGGCGTGGCCGATGCCGACGATGAGTCCGTGCTTGATGCCGATATCGGCTTTCACGACGCCGAGCTTGGCGTCGAGGATGAGGGCGTTGGTGATGACGAGGTCGAGAGACTCGGCGTCGGTGGCGGTGCCGGACTGGCCCATGCCGTCGCGGATGACCTTGCCGCCGCCGAACTTGATCTCGTTGCCGTAGCCGCCGGCCTCGGCGACAAGGTCACGCTCGACCTGGATGAAGAGCTCGGTGTCGGCGAGACGGATCTGGTCGCCCACGGTGGGGCCGAACATCTCGGCGTATTGGCGGCGGGTGAGGCGGAGGGGCATGGGGAAATGAAGTCGGAAGAAGGGAACCGCTAAATTTCGCTAACGGTCGCTAAACCGGAGGAAGCCGACTTCTGATTTAGCGAGAGTTAGCGCTCTTTAGCGGTTTTGGATTCAGAGCTGGCCGTTGATCTTGGCGTTGAGGCCCCAGACCTCGCGGGTGCCGGCGAGGGCGACGAGCTCGACCTGTTTGGAATCACCGGCCTCGAAGCGGACGGCGGTGCCGGCGGGGATGTTGAGCCGGAAACCGCGGGCGGCCTCGCGGTCGAAACGGAGGGCGGAGTTGGTCTCGTAGAAGTGAAAGTGCGAACCGACCTGGATGGGACGGTCGCCGGTGTTGGCGACGACGAGGGGCTTGGTGGCGAGGCCGACGTTGGCGTCGAAGGGCTCGGCGCCGGGGGCGACGATGATTTCTCCGGGGATCATGGCGGAATCGCTCAGCGGATGGGGTGATGGACGGTGACGAGCTTGGTGCCGTCGGGGAAAGTGGCCTCGACCTGCACGTCGTGGATCATCTCGGGAACGCCCTCCATGACCTGGTCGCGGGTGAGTAGCGTGGTGCCGTAGCTCATGAGGTCGGCGACGCTACGGCCGTCGCGGGCTCCTTCCATGATCTCGTAGGTGATGATGGCGACGGCCTCGGGATAGTTGAGCTTGAGCCCTCGCGCCTGGCGACGGCGGGCGAGGTCGGCGGCGGTGACGACGAGGAGTTTTTCGCGTTCGCGAGGGGTGAGGTGCATGCGATGAGAGTGAGCGAGGATGCAGACGGGAAGTCTGCGCTACTTTCAAACCTGGAGATGCTTCTGAACCACTTCGTCGGTAAGGTCGGCGACGGGGCCGCTGATGGTGACGGCGCCGCGGTCCATCGCGTAGAAGCGGTCGGAGACCTCGCGGCAGAAGTCGACGTATTGCTCGACAAGCAGGATGGCGAGGGCGCGTTCGGAGGAGAGTTGTTTCACGGCCTGCTTGATCTCGTCGACGGCGTGGTCGGCCTCGGCAAGCGCGGCGGCGGGAGCGGCCGGAGCTTTGAGCTTTTTGAGGGTGTCGCCGATCTGGTCGATGATGGAGGGCTGGATGCCCTCGGTGGGCTCGTCGAGGATGAGGAGCTTGGGGTCGGTGAGGAGGGCGCGGCCGATGGCGAGCTGCTGCTGCTGGCCGCCGGAGAGGACGCCGCCTTTGCGCGAGAGCATGTCCTTCAGCACCGGGAAGAGGCTGAAGACGCGGTCGAGCATGCGCTTCGCCTCGGCGCCGCGCCGGTTGTGGACGACGAGACCAACTTGGAGGTTCTCCTCGATGGTGAGGTGCGGGAAGATGTCGCGGCCCTGCGGCACGTAGCCGATGCCGGCGCGGGCGCGGGCGTCCATGGAGAGGCCGAGCAGCGATTTGCCGTCGAAGGTGATCGAGCCGGAGCGGGCCTGAAGCACGCCGGTGATCGACTTGAGCGTCGTGGTTTTGCCCACGCCGTTGCGGCCCATGAGGGCGACGACCTCGCCGGAGTTCACCTCGAGGTTCACGCCGCGCAGGATGCGGGATCCGCCGATGTCGGTCTCGACGTTGGTAAGTTGAAGCAGCGCGCTCATCGGGTGCCGTGTTTGCCGCGGCCGAGATAGACCTCGCGGACTTTTTGGTTGGATTGGACTTCGTCGAATTTGCCCTCGCAGAGGACGGTGCCTTGGTGGAGCACGGTCACGGTGCCGTCGCGGGCGATCTGCTTCACAAAGGTCATGTCATGCTCGACGACGACGATGCTGTGCTTGCCGGAGAGGCTGATGAGAAGCTCGCCGGTGCGGTGCGTCTCTTCGTCGGTCATGCCGGCGGCGGGTTCGTCGATGAGCAGGAGCTTCGGCTCGGAGGCGAGGAGCATGCCGATCTCGAGCCACTGCTTCTCGCCATGGGCGAGCTGGCCGGCCTTCCAGTGGCGCTTGGAGTCAAGACGGACGAGTTTGAGCAATTCGTCGATTCGGTCGCGGTCGGCCGAGGAGAGGCGGCGGAAAATCGAGGCGAAGACGCCGCGCGGGCCCTTGAGCGAGAGCACGAGGTTGTCCCAGACGCTGTGCTCGACGTAGACGCTGGGCGTCTGGAATTTCCGCCCGACGCCGAGGCGGTTGATCTCGTATTCGTTGAGCGAGGTGAGGTCGCGATGGGTGAGCGGGTCGGCGCCAAACTCGATCTTGCCTTTGTCGGGCTGGGCGCGGCCGGTGATGAGATCGAAGAAGGTGGATTTTCCGGCGCCGTTGGGGCCGATGACGGTGCGCAGTTCGCCTTCCTGGAGATAAAAATTGAGGTTCGAGATGGCTTTGAAGCCATCGTAGGTTTTGGAGACATCCTCCACCGTGAGCAGGGCGCGTGGCATGGTCTGGTCGGATCAGGTCGTGGTGGTGGCGGGTTTCGAGTCGGTGGCGGCGTCGGTCGCGACGGGCTTGCGGAACTTCGCCCAAGCGGCCTTCAGGCGGGATGGCAGGCTCACGAGTCCGCCGGGCAGGAAGAGCACGACGAGGATGAACAAGCCGCCGAGGAGAATGAGCCAGTAGTCGGGAAATTCCTTGGTCGCCCAGCTTTTGAGCGCATTGATCGCGATGGCACCGAGGATAGGGCCGAGCAGGGTGCCGCGGCCGCCGACGGCGACCCAGACGACGGCTTCGAGCGATTTTTCCGGAGTCATCACGCTCGGGTTCACGCCGCCGACCTGCGGGACGTAGAGCGCGCCGCCGACGCTGGCGATGGCGGCGCTGAGCGTGAAGATGAAGAGCTTGAAGTGGGCGGTGGCGTAGCCGCTGAAGAGCACGCGGTTCTCGCCGTCGCGGATGGCGCGCTGCACGAGGCCGAACTTGGTTTCGTTGAGCAGGCGGCAACCGACGTAGACGACGAGCAACATGATCGCCGTGGCGATGAAGAGGCCGCGCTGCGTGGCGGGGTCGCGAAGATCGGAGCCCAGGAGGAGCTTGAAGTCCGTGAAGCCGTTGTTGCCGCCCATGAGCATGCTGTTGCGGAAAAACAGCAGCGCGGCGCCATAGGTGAGTGCCTGCGTGAGGATGGAGAAATACACTCCCTTGATGCGCGAGCGGAAGGCGAGGAAGCCGAACACGGCGGCGATCAAGCCCGGCACCACAAACACCATGAGCGCGGAAAACCACGGCGAGTAGAAGGGCCTCCAGAAAGTCGGCAGGAAGGTGTGCCCGAGGAAGACCATGAAGTCCGGCAGGAGGTTCGGGTTTTTGCCCGCCTGCGCGTAAACGCCCTGGTCGCCGATCATGAGCATGAGGTGCATGCCGAGCATGTAGCCTCCGAGCGCGAAGAAGAGCGACTGGCCGAGGCTGAGCAGGCCGGTGTATCCCCAGAGCAGGTCGACGGAGATGGCGAGCAGCGCGAAGCAAAGATATTTGCCCCAGAGGTTGATCGTGAAGTTGCTGACCAGCCCGTGGGCGTTGAGCAGCGGGAAGACGACGATCAGGAGCAGCGCGATGACGGCGACCGAGATGAACTCGATCTTGCGGGTGGAAGAGGCGGAGGCGCTCATTGGTTCGGATCAATCGAGGCTGCGGCTGCGGGTGACGAAGATGCCCGCGGGGCGCCATTGCAGGAAGAGGATGATGCAGGCGAGGACGACGATCTTGCCGATCACGGGATCGAGCAGGATCTGCTGGAGGGACTGGTCGGCGAGGCCGATGCCGAAGGCGCTGATGACGGTGCCGGGGAGGTTGCCCACGCCGCCGACGACGACGGTCATGAAGCAGTCGACGATGTAGTTTTGTCCCATCGAGGGGCCGACGTTGCCGATCTGGCTGAGGAAGGCGCCGGCGAGTCCGGCGAGGCCGCTGCCGAGGCCGAAGGTGAGCATGTTCACGCGCTGGGTGCGCACGCCCATGCAGGAGGCCATCTGGCGGTTCTGCATCACGGCGCGGATGAGCAGGCCGAGGGAGGTGCGCGTGAGCACGAGCCACACGCCGAACACGATCATGAGGGCGAAGCCGACGACGAAGACACGGTTCCAGCCGAAGATGATGTCGTTCACCGTCCAGTTGCCGCTGAGGTAGACGGGACTGGAGACCTGAACGTTGTTCGAGCCGAACATGAGCTTGAAGACCTGCTGCAAGACGACGGACACGCCCCAGGTGGCGAGCAGGCTTTCGAGCGGGCGGCGGTAGAGCCACTGGATGATGCTGCGTTCGAGGCCGATGCCGACGAGGGCCGCCATGAGGAAGCTCAGCGGAACGGCGGCGATGAAGTAACACTGGTAGGCCCAGCCGCTCAGGTTCATCCCGGGAATGCTCAGGCTGAGACCGAAGAACGGGATCACGATCCCGGCGCCGAAGATGTTTTGCACGAGGTAGGTCGTGTAGGCGCCGACGGCGATCATCTCGCCGTGGGCCATGTTGATGACGCCCATCAGGCCGAAAGTGATCGCGAGGCCGAGGGCGAGCACGAGCAGGATGCTGCCGAGACTCAGGCCGCGGAAGAGCGTGCCGAAAAAGTCGACGAAGGAACGGTGCGATTCGACCGCCTTGAGCGCGGAGCGGGCGGCGGCGACGAGTTCCTTGTTGTCGGCGGCCTCGGCCTGTTTGAGGGCGGTCTTGAGAAAATCGGCGCTGGAGAGCGTGTGGAGTTCGTCGAGTTCCTTGAGCGCGGCGAGCTTCGTCGCGGAGTCGGCGGACTTGAGGCCGATGAGCGCGATCGCCTCGCGCAACGCGACGACGACGTTCCCGTCTTTTTCGACGGAGAGCCGCGTTTTCAGGACGGGGAGCTGGTCGGCGTTTTGGCTTTGGCCGAGCGTCTGGATCGCCTTGATCCGGGTGGCGGGCAAAGGCGCGGCGAGGTCGATCACGTCGAGCACCGACTTCATGGCGCGACGCAGCGCGGAGGTGTGCTCGGCGGCGGTGAGATTGGAGGCGACGAGCCGGAGCGGCCGGCCGTCGGGGCCTTTCAAAGGCTGGCCGTCGGCGACGCGCGTGGCGGACTGGGCGCCGGCGGCGTCCTTGTCGCCCGTGAGCGTCACGGGGATTTTCCCGCCCTCGGAGGGCGCGTAGAGAAAGAGCGCGTCCTGGCGCCAAGCGGCGAGGAGCGGGGCGATGGCCTCGTCGCCCTGACCGACCAAAGACGCGAGCAATTCGCGCTGCTTCGCCGAGCTCTCCTCGAGCGCGGCGGCGGCGATGGTCTCGCGCGGCGTGGCGGCGGAAAGGGCGGCGACCAGCGGCGAAAGGAGAAAGATAAAGCGAAGAAGTCGGAAGAGCATGGACGCGGCGGACGCGGAGGCGTCAGCAGGAGGCGGGCCGGGTGGAGAAATTTCTTTCATACGAAAAGAAATTCGGCCGAAAAAACGGGGCGGGTCCGCGAAGACCCGCCCCGACAAACCACAAAATACGATACAAACAGACACGCGCACCTTAACCAGAGGCGCCGTGGAAAATGAGGATAGACGTGCCGAACCAAGCGGAGCTCGGCGAGGTCGCGGGACCGGGAAACGGAATTTTTCAAAAGACGCCGGCGGAAATCGTTCCCGCCGGCGTCGCACGAAACATCGGGTCGCGGCTTACTTGAACTTACCCTTCAGCCAGGGCTCGCCGTAGACGTCCTTGAAGGACTTGAGGATCTTGAACTGACCGTCGGCCTTGGTTTCGCCGATGTAGACGTTCTTGGTCAGGTGCATGTTCTTCTGCGTGGTGACGGTGCCGCCGGGGCCGGCGAAGGAGATGCCGGACTTGAGCGCGGCGCGGACGGCGTCGACCTCGAAGCTGCCGGCCTTCTCGACGGCGGCCTTCCAGAGATACATGCCGTCATAGCTGAGCACCATGGGCGAGCAGGTGACGCGGCCTTCCTTGACGACTCCGGGGACGGAGGTGCCGGCGAGCCAGGTCTTGAAGTCGGCGACGAACTTCTTGTTGGCCGGGGTGTCGAGCGACTGGAAGTAGGTCCAGCAACCGAGCTGGCCGACGAGCTTGTCGGCGGGGAGGCCGCGGAACTCGTCCTCGGAGATCGAGAAGGAGACGACCGGGCAGGTCTCGGCGGTGAGGCCGGAGGCGGCGTATTCCTTGAAGAAAGGAACGTTGGTGTCGCCGTTGAGGGTCGAGATCACGCAGGCGTCGCCGGAGGCGGCGAACTGTTTGATCTCGGCGACGATCTGCTGGTAGTCCGTGTGACCGAAGCCGGTGTATTTGCCGGCGGCGATGATCTTGCCGGACTCGTCCTTCTTGAAGCCGCCGCCGATGTTCTCGAGCGGCACGCCCTTGGAGAGGAGATACTCGAGGAGAACGAGATTGGTGGTCTGCGGGTAGACGTAGTCGGTGCCGAGCAGGTAGAACTTCTTTTTGCCCTCGGCGAGGTAGTAGTCGACGGCGGGCGTGGCCTGCTGGTTGACGGCCTCGGCGGTGTAGAACACGTTCTGGGACTCTTCTTCGCCCTCGTATTGCACGGGGTAGAAGAGCAGCGCGTTGTTCTTCTCAAGGACGGGCAGCACGTATTTGCGGGAGACGGAGGTCCAGCAGCCGAAGGTCACGGCGACCTTGTCCTGCTCGGTGAGCTGCTTGGCTTTTTCGGCGAAGGTGGGCCAGTCGGAGGCGCCGTCGACGATCACGAGCTCGATCTTTTTGCCGAGCACGCCGCCCTTGGCGTTGATCTCGTCGGCGGTGAAGAGGAGCACGTCGCGGAGGGAGGTCTCCGAGATGGCCATGGTGCCGGAGAGCGAGTGGAGCACGCCGACCTTGACGGTGTCGGCGGCATGGAGGGCGGAGGCGGCGAAGGCGCCGAGCGCGATGGCGCCGGCCCCGAGGGTTTGTGTGAGCTTTTTAAGCATGGGTGAGGGAAAGGGAGGAGAGAGAGGCGGTGCGAAAATGGTCACGATGCGGACCTGAAGCCGGAACAAGGGGCCGACGTCCGCTCAGGGACGCCGGCCCGAGAAGAAACAAGCCGAGGCGAGGCGTCCGATCAGAACTTGAAGATGCCCTGGACGCCGTAGAAGAAGCCCTTGTCGCCGACGGGCGAGCCGGCCTCGGAACTGTCCGCGTAAGAGACCTCGGCGCGGAGGCTCCAGTTGGCGTCGAAGGCGTAGGTCGGGGCGACGGTGAAGAAGGTGCCCGAGTCTCCGCTGTCGAGGTCCTTCACGCTCGCGCGAGCGATGGCGGAGACTTTCTCCGAGAACTTGTATTGCACGAAGGCGAGATAGCCCTGGGCCACGTCGTCCTGGTAATCGTATTCACCGGCGATGGTGACGGTATCGGTGAGCGCGTAGCTGGCCCAAAGGTCGAACACGAAGGTGTCGTCCGCGGCGGCATCGGTGTCCTCGTAGCCCACACCGGCGAAAACGGTGAGCTTTTCGATGCCCGTAAAGGTGGCGATGGCCTCGTAGCCAAGGTCATCGGAGAAGTCGCCGTCGCCCTGGAAGAAGCCGTCACCGGGGAAGAGCGAGTCGGTGGCGGAGAAGCCGAGACTGAAGCCCTTGCCGGTGTAATCGACCTTGGCGCCGGTGTGGTAGGCCGGAATAGCGAAGATCGTGGAACCATATGAGAGCTGGGTCATGTTGATCGGATCGAAGGCCTCGTATCCGAGATAGCTCAGGTATTTGCCGGCGGTGACGCTGACATCGCCCGCGGTGTAACTGACGTAGGCGTCAAGAATGCCGGCATCGCCGGTGGAGGTGCCGCTTTGGGGCACGTAGAAGAGGCTGGCCTTGCCGGACAGCGCGTCCTTCTTGCCCGTGATCGCGAACTTGGCGGAGTCGAAATTCGAGGAACCGGAATCGGCGAGGGTGTAGTTGTTCTTTCCCGAATCCGGGTCGGTCATCGTGCCGGCGGCGACAGCATAGCCGCTGACAGAAAAGATGTCGTTGATTTTGACCTCGGCTTGGAGGCTGGTGGCAACGGTGGCGAGGGCGGCTCCGAGGCCGGCGTATTTCAGGCGGGATTTCATGCGTGGCTGGTTGGTTGGGTTGGTTGCTCTCTGCCACCGCCCTTCTCGGACGGAGGACAGACACCCCACTTCAGCGACGATTGTGCCAGTCCCTCGATTAACGCATAACCTGCTTAGGGACAACGCATCGCGGGCATCGACAAAAGACCGGCAGACAAAATTGCTACTTTAAGCGACAACCAAACCCGCCCTCCGCACCGACTTATGTCGCACTTAGCGACACATGAAACGGGACTGGTCCCGCGTAAACGCGGCATGGCATTAAGGACATCGATACCCAGTGAACGATTTTGATCAGCGACGCGCCGACTCCACCGGCGAACCGTCAACTCCGCTCGATGCGGAGGCGAGTATACCGTCGTTCGCCCGCCGATCCCACCGCGCTTCGATCCCGAACCCGGATCCGTTCGCCGCAATCGGGAAGGGTCATTCGCTCGACCTCGGCGGTGGGTCGATCGCCGGGACGCACCATGCAAAACGCCCCGGCGGCCAAGCTCGGCTTGCCGGGCTGGATTCGGCCCGCAAGGCTCGGCAAAACCCCGCATGAGCACCCCGCGACTTCTTGTGCCTTGGATTCTTCTGGCCGTGTCCGTGACCGCCAACGCCGTGATCCTCGGCCGGGGCGGCTTCTCCCACGTCGACGCCGCGAAGACGTCGTCATCCCCACGCCGCGAGTCGGCTTCCGCGCGCTCCATCGCGAGGGCGGGCCAAGGCGCCGAGGCGTCCGCGCTTCCTCCCGAAGTCTGGGAAAAAGCCTACTCCGAGGACCTTCCCACGCTGACGCAGAACCTGCGCGCGACCGGCCTGCCCGACCGACTCGTCAAGGCCATCGTCAACGCCGAGATCAACGAGCGCTTCAAGGCCCGCGAAGACGCGCTCAAGCCGAAGCAGGCTCCCGCGAATTACTGGGAGACGGACGACTACTACGAGCGAAACGCCGGCGACTCGCTGGAGCGGCGACTGGCCCGGCTCGACCTGCGCCGGGAGAAAGACGCCCTCCGCGTCTCGCTCCTGGGCGAGGAGCCACCCAAGGCCGACGATCGGAATCCGATCCCGCCGGCCAAGCGCGACGCGGCGCGCCGGATCAACGAGGACTACGACACGATGATCCAGCAGATCGAAATGGAGAGCCGCGGCATGACCCTGGCCTCCGACAAACAGAAGCTGGAGTATCTCCGCGCCGAGAAAGACAAGGAACTGCGCGAGCTTCTCAGTCCGGAGGAATTCGAGGCCAACCAGCTCCGCACCTCCCGAACCGCGCAAAGCCTGCGCTGGGAATTGTCGGCCTTCAAACCGTCCGAGGACGAATTCATCCTTATCCACAAGCTCAAGGAGTCCGATCCCGAGCTCTCGAAAAACGCCGACAACAGCTACACCTCCGAGGACTGGGACCGGCGTCGCGCGGCCGAAAAGCGTCTCAACGAAACCCTGCGCCAGCAGATGGGCGAGGATCGCTACCAAGACTATATCCGCGCCAAAAACTACGACTACCGCCAGCTGACCCAGCTCGCCGCGCGCCTCCAGTTGCCCAAGGCGGACGTCAACGAGATCTACGACCAGCGTCGCACCGTGCCGGACACCGCGCTCGCCCTGGCGAAGGACGCCAAGCTGAGCCGCGCGGAAAAGGAGGCGGCGCTCAAGGAAATGGCCAACAAAGCCCGTCAGAACATCTACGCAAAACTCGGCCAGGAAGCGGGCGAGACCTACATCAAAAACAGCAACAGCTCGAACTGGATCCAGCAGCTCGAAAAAGGCACGATCGTCGTGCAGACCGACGACAATTCGTGGACGCACCATCGGCTCGACGAGTTTTCGCCGCCGGACACGAAGCCGAAGAAATAGGTCGGCTGTTTTTTAAGTTGGGTGCCGGCGGGTCCCGCGATCTCTACGGCCGGCCGATCTCGGTCTCCCTGACGAAACGGCTCCGCCGCTCCGCTACGCCGGGCTCGGTCGTAGCGGAAGCGCGGAGCGCTTTCGACGGAAGTCCCTATGCGGGCAGCCGGACGACTCAGCCCAGCGCGGCGAGCAGGCGCTCGAGCTCGGCGCGCTTGGCCTGCTGGTCGGCGAGCTGCTTGCGCGCGCCTTCGAGCACGGCCGGCGGGGCCTTGCTGGTGAACGCCTCGTTGTTGAGGCGGGACTCGGTGCCGGCGATGTGCTTCGTCACGGCCTCGAGTTCCTTCGTGAGGCGAACGCGCTCGGCGCCGGCGTCGACCTTCACGCCGGTGTCGAGGTAGAGCGTGCCGAGCGGCGTGACGATGGCGGGCAGCGCGGGCGCGGAGGACACGCGTGCGAGCGATGCGGCGCCGGCGAGGCGGGTGAACTTCGCCGAGGCGGACTCGAGCGCAGTCCACGTGGCGTCATCCGACAGGACGGAGAAAAGCACGTCGCGCTTTTGGGCGACGGCCTTGTCGGCCTTGAGCTGGCGGGCGGCGGTGACGGTGGTCTTGAGCTTGGCAACGCGGCCGGCCGCAGCCGTATCGATGTGGACACTACGGCCGGCGAGCGCGCCGCGGAGATCCTCGGCGGTGCCGATGCGGGCCTGCTGGATGAACTTGGAGGGCGCCGCGCCGTCGGCGCCGTTCGTGTTGTAGCCGAGCAGGGTCCAGAGCTCCTCGGTGATGAAGGGGGCGAAGGGCTCGAAGAGGAGCAGGAACTGGCGGATGACGAGGTCCTGCACGGCGAGCACGTGGTCGCGTGCGGCGGGATCGGCGAGACGGGCCTTGGCGACTTCGACATACCAGTCGCAGAAGTCGGAATAGAAGAAGGTGTAGAGGCCCTGCGTGGCGCTCGCGAACTCGAAGTCGGCGAAGCACTTTTCGAGGAGCGCCTGCACTTCGAGGAGAGCGGCGAGGAGCGCGTGGTCGTCGTCGTCGAGCTTGGTGGCGTCGAGGCGCGCGAGGATGGCGGCGAGCGAGGAGTTGTCGCTCATCGGACCGCTCATCTGTCGGAAGCGGCAGGCGTTCCAGAGCTTGTTGCAGAAGTTTTTGCCGCTCTCGATGCGGTCCTCGTCGAACTTCACGTCCTGGCCGAGGGGAGCGATCTGGAGCAGGCCGAAGCGCAGGCCGTCGGCGCCGTATTTCGTGATGAGGTCGAGCGGGTCGGGCGAGTTGCCGAGGGTCTTCGACATCTTGCGGCCCTGTTTGTCGCGCACGATGCCGTTGAAATAGACGTGCTTGAAGGGAATACGCTCGTGGATCGAGGCGCCGGGTTTGGCGAACTCGAGGCCGGCCATGATCATGCGGGCGACCCAGAAGAAGATGATGTCGGCGCCGGTCGCGAGGGTCGTGGTCGGGTAGAAGTGCGAGAAGCCGGCCTTGGCCTGCTCCTCGGCGTTGTCCCAACCAAGCGTGGCGAAAGGCCAGAGCCAGGAGGAGGCCCAGGTGTCGAGCACGTCGTCCTCCTGCGTCCAGTTCTCGGGATCGGCCGGGCCGTCGAGCGAGACGTGGATCTTCTTCGGGTCGCGCAGATCGGCCTCGGTGAGCTTCTCGCGATCGACGCCCTTGGCATACCAGACCGGGATGCGGTGGCCCCACCAGAGCTGGCGGCTGATGCACCAGTCCTGGATGTTTTCGAGCCAGTTGAGGTAGACCTTCGACCAGCGCTCGGGGTGCATCTGGATGAGGCCGTCGCGCACGACCGCCTTGGCCTCCTCGACGCGCGGGTAGCGGAGCCACCACTGCTGGGTGAGGCGCGGCTCGATGGGCACGCCGGCGCGCTGCGAGTAGCCGACGTTGTTCTCGTAGGGCTTGGCCTCGATGAGGGCGCCGCGCTCCTGGAGGATCTCGGCGGCCTTCTTGCGGGCGGCGAAGCGCTCCATGCCGGCGAGCTCGGGGCCGGCGAACTCGTTCATCGTGCCGTCGGCGTTGATGGAATCGATGACGGGCAGGCCGTGGCGCTGGCCGATCTCGAAGTCGACCTTGTCGTGCGCGGGCGTGACCTTGAGCGCGCCGGCGGCGAAGGCGGGATCGACGGCCTTGTCGGCGATAATGGGAATCTGGATACGCTCGCCGAGCGGGCGCCAGACCTTCTTGCCGACGAGGTGGGTGTAGCGCGGGTCGTCCGGGTGGACGGCGACGGCGACGTCGGCCGCGATGGTCTCGGGGCGGGTCGTCTCGAGGATGAGGTGCGTGAGCGGGATCGTGTTGCCCTCGGCGTCCTTGGTGGTGGAGGGCTCGACCAACTCGTATTGGAGGCGGAAGATGTGGCCCTTGGTCGGCTTCATCTCGACCTCTTCGTCGGAGAGCGCGGTGAGCGAGACGGGGCACCAGTTGACCATGCGTTTTCCGCGGTAGATGTGTCCCTGGTCGAAGAGCTTGATGAACGACGAGAGCACCGCGCGGCTGTAGCCGGGGTCCATCGTGAAGTGGGTGCGGTCCCAATCGCAGGAGCAGCCGAGCTCGCGGAGCTGCTTGAGGATGTGGTCGCCCTTTTCGCCGCGCCAGGCCCAGACGCGCTTCAGGAACTCCTCGCGGCCGAGATCGCGGCGGCCTTTGCCCTCGGTCTTCTTGAGGTGCTTCTCGACCATCGTCTGCGTGGCGATGCCGGCATGGTCGGTGCCGGGGATCCAGCAGGCGGCCTTGCCCTCGAGGCGGGCGCGACGGATGAGCGCGTCCTGGAGGGTGTTGTTGAGCACGTGGCCCATGTGGAGGATGCCGGTGACGTTGGGCGGCGGGATGACGATCGTGTAGTGCTCCTGCCCGGGGGCCGGCGTGGGCGCGGCGAAGCACTTTGCCTCCTGCCAGGCGGCATACCACTTGGTTTCAACGTCACGGGGTTCGTAGCTCTTGGAAATCTCGGACATGGGCGTGGAAAAGTTCGGAAAACGTCGAGCCAACCGCTCCCCGGGAGGCGAAGCAAGCCCGCGGGCGGGGCGTCGGGCGGCGTGCCGGGCGGGCTTGTCGAAAGGCGCCCCGGGCCGACCCGCGCTTTGCAACGCCGGCGTTTCGCGCTTTGCGCGAGGCCGGCTTTCCCCCCACCTTGACGGCTTCCGCACGCCCGCTCCGCGCATGTCCAGCACCGCCCCCTTCATCGGCCGCATCCAAAAACACGCCCGCGAACGCCTCGATTTCGCCCCGGACGCCCCTCGCGCCGAGCGCCTCGCCGCCTGCAAGACCTTCCTCCGCCTCGAGAGCGCGATGATCCGGATGCGCCACGACGGCGGCGAGTCCGGACTGGCCGTCGCCGAGGCGCGGGCGGCCATGGTCGACGTGATGCTGGCGCACCTGTTCAACCACGCGATCGCCGGCTTCGAGCGCACGCAGGGCAAGCTCCCCGCCAACTGCGCCCTCCTCGCGCTCGGCGGCTACGGACGCGGCGAACTCAGCCCGCTGAGCGACATCGACATCATGTTCCTGTTTCCGTCCAAGGTGCGCCTCGCGACGATCCAGCCCTTGCAACAGCACCTGATCGACGAGGTGCTCTACGTCCTCTGGGACTGCGGCCTCAAGGTCGGCCACTCGACGCGCACCATCGACGACGTCTTCGTCGAGGCGAAGAAAGACATCCAGACCAAGACCGCCTTGCTGGAGGCCCGCCTGATCGCCGGCACGCAGCTGCTCTTCGAAGGATTCGCCGCCGCCTATCGCAGCTACTATACGCAGGAGGACGCCAAGGGCTACATCAAGGCCCGCCTCGAGGACCAGGCCACGCGCCGCGCCAAATACGGCGACTCGGTCTTCCTCCAGGAACCCGACATCAAAAACGGCGTCGGCGGCCTTCGCGATTACCAGAACACCCTCTGGATGGCCCGGGTGAAACTCGGCCTCGACGCGATGGACGAGCTCGTCGACCAAGGCTACCTGAAGCGCAACGAACTGCGGGACTTCAAACGCGCCTACGAGTTCCTCCTCCGCGTCCGCAACGAGCTCCATTTTCAAAGCAAGCGCCCCACCGACCTCCTCGATCTCGAGGCACAGCCGCGCATCGCCCTCGGCATCGGCTACACCAACCACGACACCCTCGGACGCGTGGAGCAGTTCATGCACGACTACTACCGGGCGGCGCAGACCATCTATCGCACCTCCAAACTGGTCGAGAACCGCCTCGCGCTCACCCTCGACGCCACGTCGGAGAAAAAATTCTCCTTCTTGGAGATCGTCCGCGCCCATCGCCATGTGCGCTCCAAACGCATCGACGGCTTCGTTCTCCGCGGCACCGAGCTCATGGCGGAAAACGCCGACGTGTTTCGCGACGACCCCTCGCGCTTGGTGCGCGTTTTTCGCCACTGCCAGTCGCTCGGCGCCCAGCCGGAGTTCAGCCTCCAGTCCCTCATCCGCGAATCCCTCCCGCTCATCACCCGGCGCGTCACCGAGGACCGCGACGCGAACGTCAGCTTCAAGGCCATCCTCAGCGAGGCCGGCGCCGTCCACCCCACCCTCGCCCTGATGCACGAGCTCGGCGTGCTCGCGAAATTCATCCCCGAGTTCCAAGGCCTCACCTGCCTCGTTCAACACGAGTTTTATCACCGCTATACCGCGGACATCCACACGCTGAACGCGATTCGCGAACTCGATCTGGTGTTTTCCGGCAGCGACCCCGTCGCGCAAAAATACCGCAACATCCTCCACGAGACCGCCAACCCCACCCTGCTTTACCTCATCCTGCTCCTCCACGACATCGGCAAGGCCCGCGGTATCAAGGGCCACGCCGACTTCGGCGTCGACATCGCCCTGCCCCTGCTCGCCCGCATGGAGGTCGACCCCGCGGAACAGGAGATTGTCACTTTTATCATCAAAAACCATCTGATCATGGCACGCTTTTGGCAAAAGCGGGACGTCGATGACCCCGCATCCGCCAGCGCCTTCGCCGAACTCGTCCCGGATCCCGACAAGCTCCGCTACCTTTACGTCCACACGTTCTGCGACGCGCGGGGCACCGCCGCGGGGCTTTGGAACAGCTACAAGGACACCCTCCACGGCACCCTCTATCGAGCCACGCTCGACCACCTGACCCACGGCGCCGTTCGCATCGCCGACCGCAACACCGCCCGCATGCAGTCCACCTACCAAGACCTCGTCGCCAAGAAGATCCCCGGCATCAGCGCCGACGAGATCACCGCGCACTTTCATCTCCTGCCCGAGCGCTACTTCATCCACACCGACGCGGACGAGATCGCCCTCCACATCCGGATGGTGAACCGCCTCCTCACCTCGATCTCGCAGGCCGATGCCGTAAGCAGCCTCAAGCCCGTCATCGAGTGGCACGACGACCTCAACCGCTCCCTCACCGTCGTCCAGATCGTCACCTGGGACCGCGCGGGCCTCTTCTACAAGCTCGCCGGCGCCTTCTCCGTCGCCGGCCTCTCCATCCTCTCCTCCAAGGTCATCTCGCGCAACGACCACATCGCCATCGACACCTTCTACGTCGTCGAGCCCGGCCGCGGCGTCGTCCAATCCGCCAAGGCCCAGGAGATCTTCGCCAAGACCGTCGAGGAGGCCCTCGTCACCAACAAGGACCTCTACCCCGACATCGTCGCCCAGGCCAAAAAGGTCCGCAGCTCCCGCTACGGCTTGGACAAAGCCGTCGCCCCGCACGCCAGCTTCCCGCCCATGGTCGACGTCTACCACGAGCTCTCGATGCAGCGCACCATCGTGGAAATCCAGGCGCGCGACGAGATCGGCCTCCTCTTCCGTCTCGCCCGTGTGATCAGCGAACACGGCTTCGACATCACCTTCGCCCGCATCGGCACGGAGCGCGACGTCGCCATCGACAGTTTTTACATCGAAAACGCCCGTCCCGAACACGCTTCCGACACCCGGCGGCTTTCCGATCTTCGCGACGCGCTTCTCGCCATCGTGGCTCCCGCTCCCGCGCCCGTCGCGGTGGCGAGTTGATCGCCTCCGGTCCGCCGACCTCGCTCCCCACGGCGCAAGCACCTGTCTTTTAGCCGCTTGTCCCGGCGAAAGCGGTGTCTTTCCCCGCGCGTCCGTCCCGTCGGTCCGGCGCGGCCGGCCGGAAAAGAAACCGGGGATTGAAAAGCGGGCGGCCCGGTCCAACTTTCCCCGGTTTTCACTGTGGGCACCAAATCCAACGCCGCCGCCGCCAGCGCTCCCGCACCCTCTTTCGAGGACGCGATGCAGCGTCTCGAAACCATCGTCGAGGCCATGGAAGCCGGCGACGTGCCCCTCTCCGACCTGCTCGCCAAATACGAGGAAGGCAGCCGGTTGCTCGCCGCCTGCGAGACCCGCCTCAAGGCCGCGGAACTCAAAATCGAACAGCTCAAGCGCCAAAAAGACGGCTCGCTCGCCGTCGCGCCCTTCCCCGTCGGCGAGCGCTCCGACCTCGGCCTCGCCTAAGCTCGCGTTCATCCAATCCGCCCTCTCCGTCCCCCTTCTGTCGATCTGTCCGCTGTCGCTCCGACGTTCTGACTCTCCCTTCCGTGCCCGCTTCCGACGCCACCTCCGCCCCCTCTTCCACGCCGCGCCTGCTGGACCACGTCCGCTCGCCCGATGACGTCAAGGGCCTCTCCGCCACCCAACTCCCGCAGCTCGCCGCCGAGATCCGCGAAGAACTCATCCGCGTCACCGCCCGCAACGGCGGCCACGTCGGCCCCAACCTCGGCGTCGTCGAGCTCTCCATCGCCCTGCACCGCGTCTTCAGCACGCCGAAGGACAAGTTCGTCTTCGACGTCGCCCACCAGGGCTACGTCCACAAGCTCCTCACCGGCCGCCTCGCCCCCTTCCAGAAGGTCCGCCAGACCGGCGGCGCCTCCGGTTTCCTCGCCCGCGACGAGAGCCCGCACGACGCCTTCGGTGCCGGCCACGCCGGCACCGCCCTCTCCGCCGCCCTCGGCATGGCCGTCGCCCGCGACCTCTCCGGCACCGACGACCACGTCGTCGCCCTCTGCGGAGACGCCGCCTTCACCTGCGGCATCACCCTCGAGGCCCTCAACAACGTCGTCAGCTCCACCAAGCGCCTCGTCGTCATCCTCAACGACAACGAGTGGTCCATCGCCCGCAACGTCGGCGCCATCGCCAAATACCTCAACAAGCTCTCCACCAACCGCACCTACAACAAGGTCCACCACGACCTGGAGAAATTCTTCCGCGGTCTGCCCGGCGGCGACGACATGCACCGCGTCTGGATGAAGTGGAAGCGCGAGACGAAGGACTTCTTCGTCGAGTCCTCCCTCTTCGAGAAATTCGGCCTGCGCTACGTCGGCCCGATCGACGGCCACAACCTCGACGAGCTGATCAAGAACCTCGAGTTCGCCCGCGACACCGACACGCCGGTCATTCTCCACGTCATCACCGAAAAAGGCCGCGGCCTCGACGCCGCCCGCGCCCACCCCGAGAAGTTCCACGGCCTCGGCGCCTTCGACCCCGTCACCGGCGAGGCCAAGGGCGGCGCGCCCGGCACCCCGCCCAACTACCAGGACGTCTTTGGACACGAGCTCGTCCGCCTCGCGACGGCGAACCCCAAGATCGTCGGCATCACCGGCGCCATGCCCTCCGGCACCGGCCTCAACCACCTCGCCACCGCGCTTCCGAAGCAGTTCTTCGACGTCGGCATCGCCGAGGAGCACGCCGTCCTCTTCGCCGCCGGCCTCGCCACCCAGGGCATCCGCCCCGTCGTCGCCATCTACTCGACCTTCCTCCAGCGCGCCTACGACAACATCATCCACGATGTCGCGCTGCAGAACCTGCCCGTGACCTTCTGCATGGACCGCGCCGGCCTCTCCGCCAACGACGGCCCCACCCACCACGGCCTCTTCGACGTCGCCTACCTGCGCTGCGTGCCCCGCGCCGTCGTCATGGCGCCCAAGGACGAGCACGAGCTCCAGGCCATGCTCCGCACCGCGGTCGCCCACGAGGGCCCCGCCTTCATCCGCTACCCGCGCGGCGCCGCCACCGGCACCCCCGAGCCCGCCGCCCTCGCCGCCCCCGCCACGCTGCCCATCGGCCGGGCCGAGGTCGTCCGCGCCGGCGTCGACGTCCAGCTCTGGGCCCTCGGATCCATGGTCGCCGACGCCCTCGCCCTCGCCGAGAAACTCGCCGCCGAGGACGGCCTCTCCGTCGGCGTGGTCAACGCCCGCTTCGCCAAGCCCCTCGACCAGGAGCTGCTCCTCGCCCAGGCCGCCGACGCCCGCCTCGTCGTCACCCTCGAGGACGCCGTCGCCACCGGCGGCTTCGGCAGCGCGGTCCTCGAGACCTTGTCCGAGGCCGGCGCGGCCACGCCCGTCGAGCGTATCGGCTGGCCGGATACCTTTGTCGGCCACGCCTCCTCCGTCGCCGAGCTCCGCGCCCAGCACGGCCTCGCCCCCGCGCAGATGCTCGCCCGGGTCCGCGCCCGCCTCGGCCTCGCCGCCAAGGCCCCGGCGCTGGCCTGACCCCGACGAAACGCGTCGCCGCGGACTCCGCCTCCTCGCCACCTCCACACGACAAAAAACCCGGCGCCGCCGAAGCGGGCCGGGTTCTCGTTTTCCTAACGCGACTCCCTGGCGGGAGCGTGCGATTACTTGGCGTCGGGAACGCCCAGCGCGGGCGTGACCGCCTCGGCCTTGGGCTCGGGCGCCTTGATCTCGAGGAGCTCGACGTCGAAGACGAGCGTGGCGTTCGGGGGGATCATGCCGCCCGCGCCCTGCTCGCCGTAGCCGAGCTGGGAGGGGATGTGCAGCTTGAGCTTGCCGCCCACGCCGACGAGCTGGAGACCCTCGGTCCAGCCGGGGATGACGCCGTTGAGCGGGAACTCGGCGGGCTCGCCGCGATCGACCGAGCTGTCGAACTTGGTGCCGTCGACGAGCTTGCCGGTGTAGTGCACCTTGACGGTGTCGGTGGGCTTCGGCTTCGGGCCGGTGCCTTCCGCGATCACCTCGTAGTAGAGGCCCGAGGGGGTGGACTTGATCGCGGGGTTCTTCTTCAGCTCCTCAAAGTAGCTGGCGGACTCGCCCTTGGCCTTCTCGGCGGCCTTGGCCTGAGCGGCCTGTTGACGGCCGCCCAGCACGCGCTGGATCTCCGGGCCGAAGGTCTCGGCGGCGAACTTGCCCTTCACGCCGCTGAAGGCCGCCTCGAGGCCCTTGATGGCCGCGGCCTTCTCGGCGTCGGAAACGCCGAGGTCGGCGATGCCGATGCGCTGGCCCACGAGATAACCGAAAGCCTCGAACACCTGCTCATCGGTGTATTTCGGCGCCTCGGCGGCGGCCGGGGCGGGAGCGGCGGGGGCGGCGGCGTCTTGCGCGAAGACGTTGACGGAAGACACGGCGCCGACGGCGGCGAGGGCGGAGGCCTGCAGGATGCGGACGAATTTCATGGGTTACGGGTAATGGGTAGGGTGTTTGCGACCAACAGGGAGTCCCCGCCGGCCGGACAAGGTTCCCACGCTGCGGGCCCCGCCTCTCCTCTGGCAAACCCATACTTGGCCTCGGTCTGGCACTTCCGCTCCGCGCGCTTGAGCCCGTCCGCGGGCCGATTATCCATGGTCGACCGATGAATCCCCACGCCTTTTGGACCAGCGGCGACGGCCATATCCTCTCCCTCCGCCGCAAAGACCCGCGCACCCTGGTCCTCACCCTCGCCTTTTCCGCCCGCAACCCCGCCGAATGGGATTTCATGCGCCTTCAGGCGCCGGTCCTGCGTTTCACCGAACGCTCCACCCTCGCCCGCATCGGCATCGAGATGATCACCCACGGCGCCCCGCGCGCCGAGGGCAAGCGCCTCGTCCTCGAGGCCGAGGCCTTCCTCTACGACGACAGCTTCCCCAACGCCTCCTACTGGCAGCAACTCCTCCGCCCCGGCGTGCCCGTCGGCCGCCTCTTCCACGCCCCGCAGGAGGCCCGCCTCACCTCCACGCAGATCTGGTCCGCCATCCAGACCAACCGCATCAAGCTGCCCAACACCATCAGCATCGACCGCGACGGCCAGGTCTTCCTCACCCCCCACCCCCTCACCTACACGCTCAACCCGCGCCTCACCCGCCCGGCCTTCGAGCGTCTCGTCTTCGGCGACGCCGGCCGCGGCTTCCTCGACAAGGTCCAGGTCCGCCACGAGGCCACCCCCATCACCATCGCCCCGCGCTCCGGCATCCTCACCAGCTGCTCCATGTATCTGAAGGAGCACTACGTCGTCCTCAATCCCGGCGAGGGCAACTTCGGCATCCACACCGGCGCCGTCCTCCTCGACCCGGTGAAGACCGCCGGCACCAACATCATGCTCGAGATCTACAACCACGGCGAACACCCCGTGGTGAACCCCATGGTCTCCGTCGCCGTCTACGGCGCCCCCGAGCCCGACGCCGCCCCCGCCCGCAACCAGGCCCGCCGCCGCCGCCAGGACGTCACCGCCGCCCGGGCCCTTTTCCACTGCATCGACGCCAACCCGATCGCGCCCGACTCCGGCTCGCCGCGCCCCCGCACCCACATCACGGTCAAGGGCCAGTCCGGCACCATGGCCAACCACGGCCTGCTGGTCGATTCGGCCACCTTCGCCGCCTTGCGCGAAAAACCCGCCGCCTCCGTCCTCGGGCGCACCACCGGCCACCCCACGATGATCCAGGCGATGGACGCCGCCCCCGAGGGCGCCGACACCCTGCTCATCGACTACTTCCCCAACCTCCTCGAGCACGCCGAGCTCCTCACCCGTCTGGGCAAGATCCCGCTCAAGCGCCTCGTCTTCCGCCGCCCCTCGCGCACCCACGGCTTCTTCCTGTCGAGCAACGCCCACGCCCGTCTCGACACCCTCGAGAACCTCGGGATCAAGGTCTACTGGTTCAACCCCGAGCTCGGCGACCTCTACCTCCACACCTACAAGAAGGGCCACGGCTTCTTCATCCGCGAGGAGCTGGCGAAGCGCTTCGCCGAATCGACCATCCTCGCCTTCTACGGCAGCGCCGTCGGCCTCGACGCCGCCCAGACCTCGCGCATCTCCAGCCTCCTCGAAAAACTCGCCGGCTTCATGGGCCCCAACGTCGGCGTCCTCACCGGCGGCGGCGGCGGCGTCATGCGCCTCGCCACCGACCAGGCCCGCGACAAGGGCGCGCTCACCGGCGCCTGCTACCTCGAGCTCGAGGCCCAGCCCCCCGAGCTCGGCGTAGACTTCTTCAACACCTTCCAGGAAACCTCCCGCCACTTCCGCCAGAAGTGGTTCGAAGTCGCCGATTTTTGCGTCTTCAACGTCGGCGGCGTCGGCACCCTCGAGGAGATCGGCATCGAGATGTGCAACCTCAAGCTCGGCATCCGCCCCCGCGTGCCCTACGTCTTCCTCGACCGCGCCTACTTCTCCGCCCTGCGCCAGCAGCTCCAGCGCATGGTCCAGGAAAAGCGCGCCCCCGCCTGGATGCTCGACTACGTCCTCTTCACCGACGACGCCGACGAGGCCCTCCAGTTTTACCGCAAAAAACTCCAGGTGCTCTGAGCCGGGCGCGCCCGGCTCGCCGCCTTCCGGCCCGGCCGCCCGCCCTTCGCCGGTTCACGCCTCCCGTCGGCGAAAACTCCGGGCTCGCCATCGGCCCGCGGACCTTGGTCATTGGACGCTTACGCCCATGTCCCTCCCCAGCTCCGTCCTCGTCGTCGGCTCCGGCGGCCGCGAACACGCCCTCGTCCAGTCGCTCCTCGCCTCCCCCGCCCGTCCCCGCGTGCTCTGCGCCCCGGGCAACGCCGGCATCGCCGCCGAGGTCACCTGCTTCCCTGTCGCCGCGGACGACGTCGCCGGCCTCGTCTCCCTCGCCAAGCGCGAACACGTCCAATTCGTCGTCGTGGGCCCCGAGGTCCCCCTTTCCCTCGGCCTGGTCGACGCCCTCGCCAAGGAAAACATCCCCGCCTACGGCCCCCGCGCCGACGGCGCCCGCCTCGAGGCCTCCAAGGTCTTCACCAAGCAGATCCTCCTCAAGCACCGCATCCCCACCGCCCCCGCCGGCATCTTCACCGAGGTCGAACCCGCCCTCGCCTACCTCCGCCAGCGCGGCGCACCCATCGTGGTCAAGGCCGACGGCCTCGCCGCCGGCAAGGGCGTGATCGTCGCGCAAACCCTCGCCGAGGCCGAGGCCGCCGTGAAGGACATGCTCGCGGGCAACAAATTCGGCTCCGCCGGCTCCCAGGTCCTGATCGAGGACTGCCTCTTCGGCGAGGAGACCAGCATCCTCGTCGTCGTATCCGGTAAAAACTACACCATCCTCCCCACCTCGCAGGATCACAAGCGCGTCGGCGACGGCGACACCGGCCCCAACACCGGCGGCATGGGCACCTACTCGCCCGCGGAGGTCGTCACCCCCGCCCTCCTCGACCGCATCGAAAACGAGATCGTCGCCCCCTCCGTCGAGGCGATCGCCGCCGAGGGCATCGAGTTCCGCGGCACCCTCTTCATCGGCATCATGCTCACGCCCTCGGGCCCGAGCGTGCTCGAATACAACACGCGCTTCGGCGACCCCGAGACGCAGGTCGTCCTCCCCCGCCTCCGCGACGATCTTCTCGCCCTCCTCTGGAACGCCGCGACCGGCCAGCTCCACACCCGCGGCCGGGCCGCCGAGCTCCCCGAGCACGCGCTTTGCGTCGTCCTCGCCACCCAAGGCTATCCCGACGCCTACCCGAAGGGCGACCTCATCACGCTCCCCGCCCCCCTCGGATCCGGCGTCCGCATCCTCCACGCCGGCACCGCGCGCAACGCCTCCGGCCAGCTCGTCGCCTCCGGCGGCCGCGTCCTCGGCGTCACCGCGCTCGCGCCGAGCCTGCGCCAGGCCGCCGACGCCGCCTACGCCGTCTGCGACCGCGTGGAGTGGAAAACCAAATACTACCGCCGCGACATCGGCGCCAAGCAGCTCAACCGCCGCTAAGTTTTTCCTAATCCATCCTCGGCGCTTCGCGCCACCGCAGCCCGACCGCTCCGCCGGTCGGGCTTTTTTATTTCACCACGCCTTCAGTTCGCCATCTTCGCATCGGGATTTTCCCCGATACGGCCTTGCCCCAAGCGCTTGCCTCTCACAGGTCTTTGACGCCGTCCTGATGGATCCCGTCTTATCCAGCAACTTCGCACACCTCCGCGAGCACGACGAACAGCTCTTGCGGGTCGGCATGTTGGCCGAACGTTACTTCACCGAGGACCCGAATACCTGCCTGCTAAAACTTCGCCAGCTCGCCGAGCTCCTCGCGCAATCCACCGCCAGCTTGGTCGGCATCCTTCGCGAACCCGATGAGAGCCAATATGACCTCCTCGCCCGCCTCCGCGACCAAGGCATTCTCCCTCGCGAGATTCATCAGCTCTTCGGCCAGATCCGCCGCACCGGGAACGCGGCCAACCACGCCTTCGCCGGCGACCACTCCACGGCCCTCGCCTCGCTTCGCATCGCTTGGCAGCTAGGCATCTGGTTTCATCGCACCTTCAAGGCCCCCACTTTCAAAAGCGGCCCATTCATTCCGCCTCGTCCTCCCGTCGATCAAACCGACGAACTGAAAGCCCAGCTTTCCGAGATGGCCAAAGCCTTGGCCGCGCACGCCACCACCCAGGCCGAGCAAAGCCAACAGCTCAACGCGCTCTCCGCTCAACTTCGTGCCGCCAAGGACGAGCAAACCTTCTGGGAGCAACTCGCCACCGAGGTCGAGGCCGAGAAAAACCAACTTCAGTTCCGCCTCGCCGCGCAGCAAGCCGCCGCGGCTGCCGAGCCCAAGGCCGTCGCCGCCGCCAAGGTCAAAGCCCTCGTTGGCGCGGCCAACGCCGCCGCCAAAAACATCTACCTCACCGAAGCTGAAACCCGCGCCCTCATCGACGCGCAGCTCCGAGACGCCGGCTGGACCGTCGATTCCACCAAACTTCGCTACTCCAAGGGCACCCGCCCCGCGAAGGGCCAAAATCTCGCCATCGCCGAATGGCCCACCGAGACCGGTCCCGCCGATTACGTGCTATTCGTCGGCCTCACTCCCATGGCCGTGGTCGAGGCCAAGCGCAAAAACGTCGATGTCTCCGCCGCGCTTCAACAGGCCAAGCGTTACAGTCGCGGCTTCGAGCCCTCCGCCGACGCGCTGCTCCACGAGCAAAATTGGGGCGCCGCCAAAGAATTCCGTATCCCCTTCGTTTATTCCACCAACGGCCGTCCCTATCTCCGGCAACTCGCCATGCACAGCGGCATCTGGTTTTGCGATCTTCGTCGACCCGACAATCTCAGCACCGCCCTCCAAGGCTGGCACTCTCCTGAGGGTCTGGTCGCCCTCCTGAAGCGCGACGAGGACAAGGCCAACCAACAGCTCGCCTCCGAATCGTTCAACTACGGCTTCGAAGTTCGCCACTATCAGCAAAAGGCAATTCTCAAGGTGGAGGAAAAGATTGTGGAAGGGCAGCGCTCCATCCTCCTCGCGATGGCCACCGGCACGGGCAAGACCAAGACCTGCATCGCCCTCATTTACCGCCTGCTAAAAACCCAGCGCTTCCGCCGCATCCTTTTCCTCGTCGATCGCTCCGCCCTCGGCGAACAGGCCGCCAATGCCTTCAAGGACACGCGCATGGAGAGCCTCCAGACGTTCGCCTCGATCTTCGGCATCAAGGAGCTCGACGAAGTCTCGCCCGATACCGACACCGCCGTCCATCTCGCCACCGTGCAGGGCATGGTCGCCCGCGTGCTTCATCCCGCCGAGGGCACGCCGCCCCCCACCGTCGATCAATACGACTGCATCGTCGTGGACGAGTGCCACCGCGGCTACCTCCTCGACCGCGAGATGTCAGAGACCGAACTCCAGTTCCGCGATCAGGAGGACTACATTTCGATGTATCGCCGCGTCATCGATTACTTCGATGCGGTGAAGATTGGCCTCACCGCCACGCCCGCGCTCCACACTTCGGAAATCTTCGGCCCTCCCGCTTACACTTACAGCTATCGCGAGGCCGTGATCGACGGCTTCCTCATCGACCACGAACCGCCTTACAAGATCGAGACCCAACTCTCCAAAGAGGGCATCGTCTGGAAAAAGGGCGAAGAGGTGTCCGTCATCCGTGCCAACGCCTCCGAGGTCGAGCTCTACCAGACCCCTGACGAGATCAAGATCGAGGTTGAGCTGTTCAACACCAAGGTCCTCACCAAGGCCTTCAACGAAGTCGTCTGCGCCTACCTCGCCAAGGAGCTCGATCCCGCTTCGCGGAGAAAAACCCTCATCTTCTGCGCCACCGACGGCCACGCCGACATGGTCGTCGATCTCCTCAAAAAAGCCCTGCAAGACACCTGGGGCACCGTGGACGATGACGCCGTCTTAAAAATCACTGGCACCGCCGACCAGCCGCTCAAGCTCATCCGCCGTTTCAAGAACGAGCAAAATCCCAACATCGCCGTCACCGTCGATCTGCTCACCACCGGCATCGACGTGCCCGAGATCTGCAACCTCGTCTTCCTCCGCCGGGTAAACAGCCGCATCCTCTTCGACCAGATGCTCGGCCGCGCCACCCGTCCGTGCGACGCCATCGGCAAGGACACCTTCCGCATCTTCGATGCCGTCCGCATCTACGAGGCATTGCAGAAGATCACCGCCATGAAGCCGGTCGTGGTGAATCCCGCCATCAGCTTCGCTCAACTCGTCCGCGAACTTATCGCCGTTCCCAGCGACGCGGACCGCACCGCCGTTCGCGATCAATTTATCGCCAAGTTTCAGCGCAAAAAACGCCACCTTAGCGAAAACGCCGCCCGCGATTTCGAGGCCGCCGCCGGCATGTCAGCCGACGACTTTGCCGCCGCTCTCCGCGCCATGCCCTTGGACAAGGTCGCCGCTTGGTTCACCCAAAACTCCGCCTTGGGCGAAATCCTCGACCGCAAGAAAGACGGTCCCGGCGATCCGATGTTTATCTCCGAGCATCCCGACTCTCTGCACGAGGTCCAACGCGGTTACGGCTCCGCCGCCAAGCCTGAGGACTACCTCAAGGAGTTCGCCGCTTTCATAAAATCCAAGAGCAACGAGATCCCCGCCCTCGTCACCGTCGTCACCCGTCCCCGCGAGCTTACCCGCGCCCAGTTGCGCCAGCTCATGCTTGAGCTCGACCGCGCCGGATTCTCCGAGGCCAACCTTCACTCCGCTTGGCGCCAGATGACCAATCAGGAGATCGCGGCCCGCATCATCGGCTACATCCGGCAAGCTGCCCTCGGCGATCCGCTTGTCCCCTTCGCCGAGCGCGTGGACCACGCCCTCGCCGCCATGCTCGCCTCCCGCCCGTGGACCGCCCCCCAGCGCGACTGGCTCAAGAAACTCGCAGCCCAGACAAAGGCCAACCAAGTCGTGGACCGCGCCGCCCTCGACGATCCCGATCTGATCTTCAAACGCGAGGGCGGCGGCTTCGTCCGTCTCAATAAGCTCTTCGGCGGCCAGCTCGATCAGCTTGTCCTCGAATTCAACGAGGCCGTCTGGAAAAACCAGGCCTAGGCTATCGACCGTCGCAGCGCTTTCGCTTTTCGTCCGCCCTCCCGCATGTCCACCCACGATATCGTCGCCAAGCTCTGGAACCTCTGCAACGTCCTCAAGGACGACGGCGTCACCTACCACCAATACGTCACCGAGCTCACCTACCTGCTCTTTCTAAAGATGGCGCAGGAGACCGGCACCGAGGATCAGATTCCCGCCGGCTACCGCTGGGCCGACCTGGAGGAGAAGAGTCCCCTCGAACGTCTCGATCACTACCGTCGCTCGCTTATCGATCTTGGCCGAAAGGGCTCGCCCCTCGCCCAGGAGATTTTCGCCAACGCTTCCTCCTTCATCAAGAAGCCCGCCACGCTCTCCACCCTCGTCACCGAGATCGACAAGCTCGATTGGTATTCCGCCCGTCAGGAAGGTCTCGGCGATCTCTACGAAGGCCTCTTGGAGAAAAACGCCAACGAGAAGAAGTCCGGCGCCGGCCAGTATTTCACCCCGCGCCCGCTCATCGACTCCATGGTGCGCGTCACCCGGCCCACCTTGGCCGACATTATTCAAGACCCGGCCGCCGGCACGGGCGGCTTCCCCATCGCGGCCAACCACTACCTGCGCACCCACTACGATTTCGACTCTCTCACCGAGGCCCAGCAGAAGAAGTATCGCACCCGCACCTTCTACGGCATGGAGCACGTGCAGGATACCCACCGCCTCGCGCTCATGAATCTCATGCTGCACGGCATCGATGGCGGCATCCGCTACGGCGACACCCTGTCCGACGACGGCGCCGCGCTGCCCAAGGCCACCCTCATTCTCAGCAACCCCCCCTTCGGCACCAAGAAAGGGGGCGGCCTGCCCTCACGCACCGACTTTACCTTCCCGACCAGCAACAAGCAGTTCTGCTTCCTCCAGCATATCTACCGCGGACTCCTCCCCGGCGGTCGAGCCGCCGTCGTCCTGCCCGACAACGTGCTTTTCGAAAGCGGCATCGGCAAAGAGATCCGCCGCGACCTCATGGATAAGTGCAACCTGCACACCATCCTCCGCCTGCCTACCGGCATCTTTTACGCCCAAGGCGTGAAGACCAACGTGCTCTTTTTCACGCGAGGCCAGACCGATAAGGGCAACACCAAAGAAGTCTGGGTCTACGATTTGCGGGCCAACATGCCCCAGTTCGGCAAACGGACCATCCTCACCGCCGATCACTTCTCCGATTTCGAGACCGCTTACGGCAACGACCCGCTCGGTTCGCCCGCCGCGCTCAAGAAACGCACCGACACCGGCGAGACCGGCCGCTTCCGCAAGTTCACCCGCGAGTGGATCTCCGGCCGCGACGACAGCTTGGACATTTTCTGGCTCAAGGACGACGAAACCGAGTCCAGCGACGAACTCCCCGAACCCGCCGTCCTAGCCACCACCGCCCTAACCGAGATGGAAACGATCATGGATGACCTGCGCGGTATCCTTGCCGAATTAGGTGAAGCCGATGCGGAGGAGGTCGAGTCGTGAGCGAACTACCAACCAGCTGGAGCCATGCGCCGCTTAACGATCTAGGCAACTGGGGCAGTGGCGGAACTCCTACTAGAACCAATCCCACTTATTACGAAGACGGCAGTATTCCTTGGTTGGTAATCGGCGATCTGAATGACGGGATTGTAACGCAAGCGAAGTCCAGCATAACACAAATTGGCCTAGAAAGTAGCGCAGCGAAGCTAATCCCTCCCGAAACACTGCTGGTCGCAATGTATGGTTCGATCGGCAAGCTGGGTATTACAGGCATCGAATGCGCGACTAACCAAGCCATAGCCCATTGTAAGCCAAACACTGACGCTATTTATCTGAAATATCTCTTCTATGCGTTACTAAACGCTAGAGATTCATTGATTAGCCTTGGGCAGGGCGGAGCCCAACAAAATATCAGCCAAGGTATTTTGAAGGAACACGTCGTTCCTGTCGCACCTCTTCCCGAGCAAAAGCGAATCGCGGACAAGCTGGATGCGGTGCTGGGCCGGGTGGACGCCTGCCGCGCCCGCCTGGCCCGCGTCCCCGACCTACTCAAACGCTTCCGCCAATCCGTCCTCGCTGCCGCCACCTCCGGCCGCCTCACCGCCGACTGGCGACAGTCTCGTGGCATCCAGCTAGACAAATGGGGGACCAAAACACTCGGTGCAATTTGCGAGTCGGGACGCATTATCACCTACGGCGTAATAAAATTGGGCGATGAGGTTTCGGACGGTGTTCCATGTCTTCGCACAAGCAACGTTCGTTGGCTACGGATTGACACAGAAGGCATGAAACGAATCGCACCCCGCCTGTCGGAGGACTATTCACGCACGATTCTTCGCGGGGGCGAAGTTCTAGTAAACGTTCGGGGCACCTTAGGTGGCGTTGCCGTAGCCGAGGCATCCATGGCTGGATGGAATGTGTCGCGCGAAGTGGCCGTCGTCCCGGTAAACCAAAAAATTCTTCGCCCCGCATTCCTCGCCTACATAATTGGCTCAGAGAAAATCCAGAGCTGGCTTACCGGAGTCCAAAAGGGTGTCGCATACACAGGGATCAATATCGAAGACCTGCGCATGCTTCCTCTCCAGATTCCATCCATGACCGAACAGCAGGAAATTGTCCGCCGCGTCGAAACCCTCTTTGCCTTCGCCGATCGCATCGAAGCCCGGTTGAACGAAGCACAAATCACCGTCGACCGACTATCCCCATCGACCTTGGCCAAAGCCTTCCGCGGCGAACTCGTCCCCCAAGACCCCGCCGACGAACCCGCCTCCGCTCTGCTGGAACGGATCCGGCAGGAACGGAACGTCCCGACGTCGACCAAGCGCCCCACCAAACGCAAAGCCGACCATCCAACGCCAAGAGCGCCCAAACAAAAATCCATCATGACCAAGTCTCGCTTCGATGAAGATGTGAAAGGCAAAGCCTACCTCGCAGGCCTACTTCGCAACGCGCAGGCTCCGATGAATGCGGAAGCGCTGTTCAAGCTATCCGAGCTCCCCTTGGTCGACTTCTACAAGCAACTCGCGTGGGAAGTTCAAAAAGGCCACATCCGTGGCGATCGCACAAAATTGGAGGCCGTATCGTGAGACTGGACCGTGTCTACATCGACGGCTTCAAAAACCTGAAGCAGGCCGAGGTTGATTTCGACGAGCGCCACCTCACCTCGGTTCTCATTGGCCAAAACGGCGCCGGCAAATCCAATCTCATCGAAGCCATCGTCGACGTCTTCCGCTTCGTCGATCTCGACCGGGGAAACCCGCGCTTCACTTACGACATCAAATATCGTTTGGAAGGGAAAAGCATCCGGCTAACCAATCGCGAGGGCGCAGCCGCTATTTACTGCGACGAACAAAAAATCAGCCGCACCCAATTCGAACGGGAAAAGTCGCTTTATTTTCCCGACCTAGTTTTCGGCTACTACTCGGGCGGAAGCCGCCGATTGGAACAGCTCTTCGACGGTCACCAGCGCCGTTACTACGACGCTATTAAGTTGGAGGATGATGAAGAAAAGTGCCGTCAAGCACTGGCCGACCGCCGACTTTTCTACTGCCGCCCGATTCACGGCACCTTCGCTCTGACGGCGTTCTTCGGCTTCCCCGTTCCATCCGTAGCGAGATTGTTGGCCGAAAAGCTGGGAGTTACAGCCTTTCACTCTTCGTTGGGTGTGCTCCGTAAGCCCTGGTATGCGCAATCCACCAAAAAAACCGCGCGCGAACTATGGGGATCCAAAGGCCCGGCGGGTCGTGGAGCTGAGAATCTGCGTAAACAGGCTTTTCATCCCATCTCACTAATCGACCGGCCCATCGACGACTATCGCGACAAAGGCGGCACCGAGGCGCAATTGGGTTTGTTTCTAAAAGATCATGCAGCACTCAGAGCGGTGGCCCAAAATTACCCAAACGACCGTGAGTTCTTCCACGCGCTTGAGGCCATGGACATCTCCGATCTCGTCCGAGACCTGCATGTCTGGGTGACTCGGAAAAATGATAACAGCGGTGACATCAGTTTTTCCGATCTCTCGGATGGCGAGCGTCAGCTTCTCATGGTTCTCGGCCTCATTCGTGTTTCACGCGGCAAGCGCGCTCTGTTCCTACTCGATGAACCGGACACGCACCTGAACCCCCACTGGCAGCACACCTACCTCGACCTCATTAAAGAGTGGACGGAGGTCGCATCGGACGAGTCGCGTTGCCATATCGTGATGACCTCACACAATCCGCTCACGATTGCTGCTCTCAAAAAGGAAGAAGTGCGCGTCATGTCGGCCAACGACAACGGCACCGTGTCCATCAAGCCCCCCTATACCGACCCACGAGGCATGGGCTTCACTGCCACGCTTACCGAGATCTTTGGTCTACCCACCAGCCTCGATCCGCAAACCCAAAAGGAGATCGACGACCGCAACGAGCTGGCTCGAATCGCGAAACGCACCGACGAGCAGGAACGTCAGCTCATTCAAATCAACGACAAGCTCAACCGCCTCGGTTTCATGTTCGAAGACCGTGAACCACTTTACCAAGATTTCCTACAATCATGGAGAGAGTTCCGCTATGCTAATCGCCCTCCGCTGTCCCCTGATCAGATAGAGAGACGCCGCCGAGCAATGACCGCCCTCATCCACGAATTAAGTGCACAAAAGGGAGGTGCGAAATGATCTTAGTGCGGCGGGATTACTCAAAAATACCGCGGAAGATTCGACTAGTCGCGGCCAGAGCTCAACGAGAGCTGAATAAAATCGCCAACCAGGATATGCGCAGGGAATTCATCAAGAAGAAGTCTCACATTTGGCGACAGTTCAGCCGTTACCTTGGTGAGATGCATCACGGAAAATGCTGGTATTCCGAGAGTCCAGATCCGCAGTCTTTCTTCGACGTCGATCACTTTAGGCCAAAGCTCGAAGCCAAACGGAGTGATAAGAAAACCGACACACCGGGCTACGAATGGCTGGCTTTTTCGTGGGAAAACTTTCGTTACTCTGCAGGCTGCTGTAACCGCTTAAGCCAAAACCTCGAAACTGGAATCGTGGAAGGTAAAGGCAGTTGGTTCCCTCTTTTGCCTGGAAGTCCGGTAGCAACGTGGACGAATAGAAACGCTATTGAGAAGCCACTGCTGCTTGATCCGGTAAAACCCGCGGACGTAGCTCTAGTTACTGTAGATGAGCATGGGAAAGTCATCCCCCACCGTGATCTTGTCGGCACTAATCGAACACGCGTAACGAAATCATGTGAACACTATGGGCTCAATCTACCAAGGATTCTCGATGCGAGGAAAAATCTTATTCGCGAAATCACAGGTCTGGTAGAAACCTACCTACGCACTGCCGAATCCCTGCAAGACCCCTCAGTTACTGATGATATCGCCGACAGAGTCCCATTGAACTTACAACGCGACAATATCAGAGCGAAAACTCGCTCCGAAAGCCCTTACGCGTTGGCTGCTAGATCCGTTTTGATCCGCATGGGACTTCCGCAACTCTGCGAATCATAGCTGTAGCCAAAATGAAATATCTCCCACATACCGCTATTAGCTCCTATAGAGCCTTCCTTAGGACTGAAGACGGCAGCGAGGAGATGCCCAACCTCAAGGCTCGGCTGGAGCTATTCTCCAAATGGACCGCGCCTCGCATCCGTTCCGCCACGCGCGATGATTTGATCGAGTTCCTCAGCCCGCTCTGGTCACTCCGCATGTGGGGCAATCGCGCCGTTTATATCGATCAAGTTATCGAAGACAACGGGCTCGCCAAAACCCGCGAAGCCTTGGCTGGCCTGCTTTGGGGAAAGGCTCCTTTGGCTCAGCGCTGGAACACATTCCGGTCAGAAATTCGCCGCATTGGGCCGGCCATCATGAGCGAACTTCTCGCCCACCTGCACCCGACCGAGTGCCTGCCGTGGAACGGAGTTTCTCTGCAGGTCTTTCGCTTGCTGAATGTGCCCAAAGTCCCGACCCAATCTTATCAGGTGGACGGGGCGAACTACACGCGCCTCTCCAAGATCGGAGCCGATATCGCGGCCGAAATGCGCGCCGCAGGCTTTCGCAACGCGACGTTGATGGAAGTGAATTACTTCCTTTGGTGGCTCAACGAAAACCCGGAACAACTGGGCCAGCCAACCACGTCGGAACCCGAAGCCGCACCCTTGGAAAAGACCACCGCCAAGGCGGCCGAGTTTTTGCACAACGACGTCCGCGACAAAATCGCTGACATCGGCAAGTGGCTCGGCCTTCGCTCACAGACCGAGGTGAAGGTCGCGAATGGCGCGGTGGTGGATGCGATTTGGGAAGCAACCATCGGCAACATGGGCCGTGTCATCTATGTGTTCGAGGTCCAGACCAGAGGTTCCACGGACAGCCTACTGATGAACCTCATGAAGTCGCTCAACAACCCGGCCGTCCAAGGCGTGGTCGCGGTATCCGACGGCAAACAGCTCGAACGAATCAAAAAGGAAGCCGCCGAGCTCAAGGAGCTCCGCGACAAACTCAAAATCTGGGACTACGCCGAGGTGCTGGCGGTCCACAAATCGATGGAAAGCGTGAACTCCAAAATCAATGCCCTCGGCTTGGTGCCCCAAGGCTTTGACCGCGCGTTTCCGAGCTAGTCGTCACTATGCGCCTTCCGCTTTATCCGATCCCAGCGGAGACCTATCTTTATCCCGCGAAACTCTCAGCGCAAGGAGTGCCGAACACCAAAGAGGAACCGGTAAGGCAGTGGTGTGCGTTTGAGCTCATTCGCGCCTATGGAATCAAAGTTGCGGATCTCTCGTTTGAGCAAGAGGTGCGCATCGGCTCAAAAACCTACCGCATCGACATTCTCGTGAAGAGAAACGGCCTGCCTTGGATCGTCGTCGAGTGCAAGGAACCCAAGCACACTAAACCCGAGGAGGGGCTCGAGCAAGCGGTCAGCTATGCTGGCTCGGTCAAAATCATGGCCGAATATGCCGTCTACACCAACGGCACGGCATGGCAGGTGAAGCGCCGGATTGAAAACGAGTGGACCGCCGTCCCGGACATTCCGGTTTCCGGTCCCGCCCGCCCGCTCGGGTCCATCGACGAACTTCTCCGCACCGTGGAGTTGGTTTCACCGCTTCTCCACAAACTCGACGAACCGCTCCAAGGAAACGACGCCCGGCTCTATCTCGAAGCGCTGCAACTTTTCTTCCACGGCGCCAACCTGATCACCTCCGGCGTGGACGAAGATCTGAGGATGGCCACCGACTGCCTGCTCCGGGTTTTATCGACCGGTCCCGACAACGAACACTATTCGCGTAGCAAACTCGTTGCCTCCGCCAATCGCGCCGAGGCGTTCCGGATGAAAACGGGAATTGGATTCGAGCTGCCCGAAATCCAAGAAAGCGAACACGTCTGCGCCTTCATGAACGCGATGTCCCTTTGCCTTCATCCATTGCTCGAGGCGGGCCGCGGCGTCGAAGGCGCGAACCAATCACTCATACGTCTGTTTCTCTCGTTGCTTAGCTACGGAGCCCGGCAAGCCGGTAAAAACTATCCGCTATTTCCGGCGCACCTGCATGCCTCTATCCGTGAGTTTCTCACCAAGGCCATGGCCCTGACCATGGATGTTAGGGTGCCGGAGGCTCTGGACGAGGAATTCACCAGCGATATGAGCAACTTCACGCGGCCCGCTTGGGAGCGATTGGCCCAAGAGAACAATCGCCAGCAGCAAGAACTTCGACGCGATTTCTTGGACTCCATTATTAGCCCTCTTTGCTTTTGGCGCTACTTTGCGCGCAAACAAAAGCGGGCACGCCCGTGATGGGCATGCCCGCTTCGTATTTATAGACCTGGCTCCGGCTGCTCGTTTAGAACAGGCGGCGGTTGAGCGGGATTTTGAACTCCTTGCGGATCGGGCCGTGGACTTTTTCCAGGGCCGGCCAGGTGGCGTCGGCCACGGACTGGATGTCACGGCGCGCGGCTTCCACCTGCTCGATGATCGCCTCCAAGCTTTCGCGCGTGGTCGTGGCGTCGGTGGTCTTGCCCGTCTGCTCGCCCTGCGCGCCGAGGTAGGCCGTGTTCGCCGCCGCCAGCTTGGCCAGCGTAAGCGGTCGGTCGGGTGCCTCGTTGACCGCTGATCAATCAGGCAAGGTTGCCTCGTATAGGTGACCCATACGAGGCAGGCCAGTGTCGTAGAGGTGACCTCTACGAGGCAGACGATCAGGCAGGTTGCCAGAGACGCGGGATGAGCGCGCCGATGTCGTCCTGATTGGTCATGGCGGGCAGGCGGGTGAGCACGTCGCGCAGGTAAGCGGCGGGGTCCTTGCCGTGGCGCAGGCAGGAGACGATGAGCGAGTAAAGGATGGCGGCGCGGCGACCAGCGTCGGGATGACCGATAAACAACCAGTTTTTCTTCCCGACTGCGGTGGGGCGGATGGCGTTTTCGGCCAGGTTGTTGTCGAGCATGGTCTGTCCGTGTTCGACGTGGCGGGAGAGCGGCGCCCACTGCGACAGCAGGTAAGCGCTGGCGACCCCCAGTCCCGACTTCGGTCGCGAGCGTTCGCGTAAAACCAGCGCCAGCGCGTGCAGCCAGCGCAAGCTCCGCTCGTGGTGGCGCGCTCGCAAACGCGCCCGCTCCGAGGCATCGCGGTCGCGTCCGGCGGCGTGGTCGGCCTCGTCCCATTCGCGCTCCAGCCGGTAAAGCCTGCCGATCAGTTTCAAGACGACGCGCGCCGCCTTCGCGTTCTCGCCCTGCGCCTCGATAAACTTGCGCCGAGCGTGCGCCCAGCAGCCGACCCACGCGACCTCGGGGTGCGTGCGTTCGTAGGCGGCATAGGCCTCGTAGCCGTCGGATTGGAGCACGCCGCCGAAGCCCTCGATCAACGAGGTCAGTTCTCCATGCCGGCGGCTCGTGCGCCAATCAAAGCACACGTCGTCACCGGGCCGGCTCACGACCCAGAGGTAACCTTGGAAGATGCCCGCCTTCGCGTTGTCGGGGTCCTGGCATTTGATCGGCGTCTCGTCGGCCTGAAGGTAGTCGCCCTCGATCAGGCGTCGCAGCATCGCCTTGTAGATCGGCTCCAGCCAGTCGGCCGCGATGCGGATCCAGTCGCAGAGCGTGGAGCGCGGGATCGAGGCGCCCCAGCGCGCAAGCATCTGTTCCTGACGGTAAAGCGGCGCGTGATCTTGGTATTTGGCGATCACCACCCACGCGAGCAGCCCGGCCGAGGCGTAGCCCCCGGGCACCGCGCGCGGCGGCGCGGGAGCGAGCACGGGCGCCATGGCGCGGTCCGCCTTCGCCTTGTATTTGGGACGCACGATCTCGCGCTTGGAGAGCTGCGGCGGAGTGATCTCCACCTCGAAGGTCCGCTCCTCGCCGATTCGTTCGTAGGCCTCCGGGGCCGCCTTCACCGCATCGGGCTCGATCACCACGACCTCCTTGACCGGCAGCTTCGCAAACAGCTCCGCGGGCGTGGTCCGCTTCTCCGGCGCCGGGGCCCGGCGCTCGTAGCTCACCGCATGCGCCGGCCGCGCGGCCTTCTCCGCCATCGCCTCCAGCTCCTTCAGCTGGAAGAGCAGCTGCGCGCGGTCCAGCTTCTCGCTCTTGCCCGGCCCGAAGACCTGCTTTTGCAGCTTCTCGATCTGCCACTTCAGAAGCGCGTTCGCGCTCTTCAGCTCGTCGTTCTCCCGCTCAAGCGCGAGATAGGCGGCGGGCAGGTCTTTGAGCGGCGGCATGACGCCGCGTAAGGCATAAATGGATACGCCGATGTCCAGCCCTATCCGCGTTCATACCACGCTTTTTTCGCGCCGTCCTTCAGGTCGATGCCCGCGAGCAGCATCGACAACGCCGCCGGCTCCAGATCAACCCGCCGCGTCGAGCCG
>JACCEA010429980.1_pt1 | contig 37770 bp, 23 predicted proteins | sample 7449851 | NCBI WGS metagenome assembly JACCEA01 (sample SAMN15323453, study PRJNA562643) | freshwater metagenome | isolation source: river surface water | place: USA:Blue River Watershed | collected 2017-08-18 | reverse complement strand
TGATTTTTCATAATCATCATATAATTTATTAAAACATAATTTGATTAATTCAAGATTACTCTTTGATTTTGTTTTTTTATTATATAATTGTTCATATAAATCCTTTAATTTTGGAAAATATAATTTATGATAAAAACTAATAGTATCAATAATAATATAATTTGAAAAATTAAAAGATAAATTATATCTAATATATTCAGCTTGTAAAGTTCGTAGATGAAAAGTAATATTATGTGAAACAATAACAGTTACATTATTTGATTTTAAATCTGCTAAAAAATCAGTTAATACAGTTTCAATTTCAGTACCTTCTGATTTAGCAGTTTCATTAGTAATACCATGAATTTTAATAGATTGTTCAGATATAAACATACATCTTGGTTTAATTATTTTTCTAACAGATTTAATGAGATTATAATTATTGGAGTCAATATATCCAATCTCATAATTTAAGGCAACTAAACGTGCAAAACCAAATAAATTTTTTTTTGAAACATTTTCATCTAAATCATGTAATCCAGTAGTTTCAGTATACAAATAACATATTCTTCTTGTCATAATAATTATATATTCTTATCAGTTTATATAATTATCAATTTTTATTTAATTATCAATTTTTATTTAATTATTAATTTTTATTTAATAATATTAAATATATAATAAAATATATTTTACTATATATATTATATATAAATATGTCACAAGAAATTAAAACTTGTAATATTACAATAAATAATGAAAAATATTACGATTCTAATGTATCAAGAGCAGGACAAGCTATGGCAGATGTATTATCAATGGGATGGAATTTTATTCAATTTGCATGGTGTGGTGGTTGTTGTTGTTGTTTAACTTTATTATTTGCATTAATTGCAGCAACAGCAACATCACCTAATAATATTGGGTTAAGTATATTAGGTTTAATTATATTATTATGTTGTTGTTGTTCATCATATAATTATTATAAATATTATGCAGCTAAAACTGATTTAGAAAATATTTCAAATTCTGTTAAATCAACTACTGATTCTAGACCTTGTCAAGATGAAACTACAGGACAAGTATATAATTAATGTTTATTTTTTTGATAATTAGGATAATTATGTTTATCTATTTGTATGATAATACAATATTCTGGAAATAAATGATATTTAATATAGTTATATGTTAAACATGGAAAACAAAATATATAACTTAAATAATATGAACACTGTATTCCATTATGTATTTGTGTTTTCATATTAGTAACATTAAACAGTTCAACTTTAAAACCAATATTATGTAATTCATTTGTTATTTCTACAATTTTATCTAAACTTAATTCAACATTAATATTAATATTAATAACACCCGTACTTAATAATGAGTCATTATTAAATTTTTCAATACATTTATTAATAATTAATGTATTAACATTTTCATTATTTGTAATATTCATTTTATTATATATATATTATTTTATAGTATATATTTAATTTTTATTAATAATTTCGTGAGTTTCTAAATCAACTTGTATCATAAATGTTTCTAACATTTTAACACTTTCTATGGCATTACCATCTTTAATTAAAAAGTCTATCATTTTTAAAATAAGTTTAATTTTTTCTTCATCCCATCTATTATTTAATTTATCAACAATTTCTTGATTATAAAAACAACTGAATGAATCTTTTTTAAATAAATTTTGGTTAAAATTAGTATTTAAATGATTACCAATAAGACTAGAATAATAATAAAGACTATGACAAACAATAGAACATGATTTATAAGTATTAACTAATCGTTCAATACCTTTTTGTGCACAAATAAATAAATCTTTAATTTTAGGTTCTTTTGATAAGAAAGTTTGACAAGCTAATTCAATAGGATTATATAAATATTGTAAATCACTTTTTGAATTTTTATAATATAATCTAATTAATGGTTGAATAATATTGGGTTCTTGAATATAAATAACATTATTATAAATACATATTTTAATATCATTTTGTTTATTTGAAATAATTGCTAATTTAATAATAACAGATAATGGATCTAATATAAATAACTTTAAATTAATATTTTGATTGTCATCAGGAATATTCATTATAATACTATATCTCTATATTATATAACATTTTTTTATATAATATTAAATAAAAACAAAAAATAAAGTTTAAAATAATAAATTTTAAATATTAATATTATTTTTTTTGAAATAAGCGAAATAAATTATATTAATATTAAGTATTTAATTATAAAAAAAATAATATAATATTTTTTTTATAACAATATATATATATAGATGAGTTTTTATTATCAACGAAATGTAGGAGGGAGTTTAAGACGTTTTGATAATTCTAATAATGTAATTGATTTATACTCATATGGTAGTGGTAACACAATAACAAATTTTGTTCCAACTATTTCAGGATTAGTTGATGGTGGTTATTATACATCAACAACTATAAATGTAGATAGTAGTGGAGGAAATCCTCGTGTTATTATAAATACTAGTACAGGTCAATTATCATTTGATACAGGTACTACAGGTAATGTTAGTTATGCCAATGCTAACACATCACCATTACCATCACAAGGAGGTCCAAATGATACAATACCAAATTATTATGGATTAGAAATAAAATATTTTGATTCTGGAGATAATCAATTAGCAAGTGCAGTTGTATATTTTAGAGTTTTAGCAAAAACTTTAACTTTAGCTATAAATGTAAATGCACCAAAAAATAAAGTTTATGATGGAAATAATACTTGTAATTTAACTTCAAGTGATATTACAGTAACTGGATTAATAGGTACAAATACTTTATCAGGATTAATATTTACATCAGCAATTTATGATACTAAAAATGTTGGTACAAATAAAAGTATATTTTTAGAAAATATTGATTTTAGTTTATCATCTGGTATAAAAACTAATTATATATTACCTGAACAAGATTATGTTGAAAATATTCATATTAGTGGATTAGAAGGTGATGTTACTGCTAAAACTTTAACACCTAATTTTTCTGTTACATCAAAAACATATGATGGAACAACATCTGTTAGTCCAAGTCAAATAACATTAGTATCTGTTTCTGGGTTAATATCAGGTGATAATTCATTATTAACTTATGATGCATCATATAATACAGCAAATGCAGGTATTAATAATGTTAATTTTATAAATGTAGTAACATCAAATAGTAATTATACTGTTAATTCAACATTAACTGTAACTGGTGTAGAAATAACTCAAAGAACTTTAAGTTTAACTTTTACAGCAGCAAATAGAGTATATAATAATACAACAACTGGTTCAGGTGTAATTATATTAAATGGAGTTCAAGGGTCTGATACAGTAAGTTATAGTTATTCAAGTATAACTTTTGATGATAAAAATGTAGGAACTAATAAAACTGTAACTATAAATAATATTCAATTAACTAATGATCCTAATAATAATTATACTATTGCATCATCAGTAACTAGTACTGCTAATATAACTGTTAGAAGTTTAGTACCATCTTATTCAGTTAGTTCAAAAGAGTATGATAAAACTAATAATGCAACTGTAAATGTTGTATCATCAGGTGTTTATAGTGGAAATGATGCAACAATTAATATATTATCTGCTACATTTAATTCAATTTATCCAGCAAGCGGTATTGCTGTAAGTGCAACTATTAGTTTAACTGGTAGTGATGCATCAAATTATTCAATTGATACTACCCCTGATGGATTAACTGGTGATATTACTGTAAGAACTGTAACTAGTTCATGGACAGTAACATCAAAAGTATATGATAGAACTTTATCTGCAACTGTTTCAGGAAGTTTAAGTAATACTTTATCAGGTGATGTAGTAACTTTAACTCATACTACATCAACATTTGATAGTATTCATGTAGGTAGTGGTAAAACTGTAACAATATCAGGAATAGCATTATCTGGAGCAAATAGTGCATATTATACAACTAGTACTTCTGGTAGTGCATTAGGTACTATTACTGCAAAACCATTAACTGCAAATGTTAATATTTTATCAAAAGTATATAATGGTAATAGAACAGCAACAGTAAATTATAGTACTTTATCTGGTGTAATTTCAGGAGATACTATTACTTTAAGTAGTGGAATAAGTGCAATATATGATACAGCATCTGTAGGTACAAGTAAAACTGTTAATGTAACAGGAATATCATTATCTGGAACTAATAATAGTAATTATTCTATTAATTCATCTTTATCAACAACTGGTGATATTACTGTAAAAACTTTAACTCCAGTAGTAACAATAACTGCAAAAACATATGATAAATCATTAACTGCAAATGTAGGTTCAACTAGTTTAACTGGTGTTGTATCTGGTGATATTTTAACTTTACTTTATAACTCTGCAAATTATAGAACTTTTACTGTAGGTACTAGTAAAGATGTTGATGTATCTGGATTATCTTTATCAGGTGATGTTAGTACATTAGAAAATTATTCATTATCATCAAATTCATTAACTACAACAGGTGATATAACTGCTTTAGACTTATCAGTAACTTATGCTGGTCCATCAAAACAATTTGATGGTTCAAATAATATAACTATAAGTGGAACTTTAGTAGGAGTATTAAGTGGTGATATTGTAACTGTATCTCAAACATCATCATTTGTTGGTGCAAGTGTAGGAACTGGTAAACAAGTAAATATTTCATCAGTAACATTAGGTGGTACAAATAGTAGTAATTATTCTATTAATTCACCTCCTTCAACTATAAGTGGTGTAATTACTAAAAAAACTATAACTGGTTCTTATTCTGGTGTTAATAAAACTTATGATAGTTCAAATAATGCAACTTATACTTATACTTTACAAGGATTAGTAACTGGATATACTAATGTTATAATTGCTTCAGGTTCAACAGCTATATTTGATGATGTAAATGTAGGAACAAGAAATGTATTAATATCTGGTGTTACATTAACAAGTACTGATTCTGGAAATTATGATATTAGTTCAACTGGTTCAACTCAAGCTGATATTACACAAAAAAGATTAGATATTAGTTTTTCAGTACCCCCAAGAGATTATGATGGTACTGATGTTGCAGTATTTTCTGGTTCATTAGTAGGTATTATAAGTTCTGAAAACATAAGTTTTAGTAATACATCAGCAACTTATAATAATAAAAACGTAGGTGTAAATAAAGTAGTAACTGTAACAGGTATAACTATATCAGGTGATATTTCAAATTATACAATTAATGGTACTTTAACAACTTCAGGTACTGTTAATCAAAAAGCATTAACCCCACTTTATACAGTACAAGATAAAGTATATGATCAATCAAATAATGCAGTTGTTGCAACTAAATCTGTAAGTGGATTAATAGGTTTAGAAACTGTTACTTTAACTGAAACTGATGCAAGATTTACAAATGTAAATGTTGGTTCTCGTAGTGCTACTATTACTGGTATTGCTATTTCAGGTGCTGCATCTAGTAATTATAGTATTGTATCATCTGCATCAACTGTATCTAATGCAAATATAAATCCAGTAGTATTAACAGCAACTTTTGTAACAACCTCAAAAATATACAATGGTTCAACAACTGCAACTGTAACACCAAGTTTATCAGGAATATTATCAGGTGAAAGTTCAGGTGTAAGTGTTTATATGAATGATGTTGTATCAAATTTTGATACTAAAGATGTAGGAACTAATAAAAATGTATCAATTACTGGTATAACTTTAACTGGTGCAGCAAGTTCAAATTATAGTGTAAGTTCAACTAATTCTTCAACTGGTACAATTAGTACTAAACAATTAGGTATTAGTTTTACAACTACACCTAAATATTATGATGCAAGTAATAATGCAACTGTATCAGGCTCATTAAGTGATATTGTAGGTTCAGAAGTTGTAAGTTTTACTTATTCATCATCAACTTTTGATAATGTAAATCAAGGAACTGGAAAAGTAGTAACAATATCAGGAATAGTTTTATCTGGTGTAACTGGTGTTATTTCAAATTATACTGTATCTGGAAGTGTAACAACATCTGGTGTAGTTAATAGAAAAATATTATCTAGTTCTTGGGTTACTACTACAAGAAATTATAATACTACTAGAAGTGTAACTGTAACAGGAACATTAAGTGGTGTAGTTGGTGTAGAAGATGTAACTGTATCTGGTACTGGTACTATTGATTATGCTACTGTAGGAACACATTCTGTTGCAGTAACTGATATTGCATTAGGTGGTACTGCTAATGATAATTATACATTAGCTTCAACAAGTGCAACTACTACTGGTACAATTAATACTTTAAATATTTATGGTTATGGTCAAACTAAAACTTATGATGGGTCTCGTGATGCAACTGTAACTTTAAGTGGTGTATTAAGTGTAAGTGGAACTTTAGATAATGTAGTTGTAAATAATGGTTTATTCGATACTTTAGATGCATCAAATAATAAAACTGTAACAGGTACATTAAGTGGTAGTGATTCAACAAATTATAATTTAGTATCTATTGCAAATGCAGATATTAATAAAAAACAAATAACTGGTATCTTAGTATCAAGAAATTATAATAATACAAATGTAGTTAATGTAGATTTAACTAGTGCAGCAATTGAAACTGTAGGTGGTATTAGAGATAATGTTACTGCAACTGCAACATTAGACAGTCGTTTTGTTGGTTCAAGAACTGCAACATCAACTAGTTTAGGAGGTACTAAATATTATAACTATACATTAGTATTATCATCATCATCTATTAATATTACTACAAAACCAATTAGAGCAGTAACAAGTGATAAAATATATGATGGAAATAGAACATCAATATTAAGTTTAAGTGGTGTAGAAGTAGTAGGCGGTGCAACTGATAATGTAAGTATATCAGGTTCATTTAATTCAAGAAATATTGGTTCAAATGTAACTATTTCTGCTTATATTTATGGTGATGATAGTAGTAATTATACATTAAATACTGATGTTAGTGCAAATATTACTGCAAGAGATATTAGTGGTACTTCACAAAATAGAATCTATGATGGTACTAGAAATGTTACTATTGTATTAAATAATACTATTAGTGGTGATAATTTATCAATAAGTGGTACAACTGTAGATAAAAATGTTGAATCAGGAAAAATAGTAACTCCAGTTTTAACTGGTACTGATGCAAGTAATTATAATTTTGTATCTGTATCAAATGTAGATTATACTTTAAGAACTTTAACTGCAACTGCTAATAATAAAACTTATAATAAAGATTCTGATGTTACATTTACTTTTAGTAATTTAGTTTCAGGTGATTCAGTTGATTTATCTGGGTCATTTGATACAATTGATGTTTCTAGTAATATAAATGTAACATTAAGTGGAACTATTTATGGAAGTGATGCATCAAATTATAATTTTACTTCAACATTATTTTCTGCAAATATAACAAAGAAAGATATATCAGGTAGTTGTGTATCAAGAGCTTATAATGGTTCTACATCAATTAATGTAAATTTATCAGGAGTAATAAGTGGTGATGTTGTATCATGTGCAGGTACTTTATCTAATAGACGTGTAGGTACTAGAAATGTATCAGGTGTATTAAGTGGTGCTCAATCCGGAAATTATAATTTAACTGGTGTATCTGATGTAGTAATTAGTACTAAAACTATTACTGGTGCAGGTCAAAGTAAAGTATATAATAGAACAACTACTGCTCAAGTAGTTTTATCTGGTGTAGAAACTATTGATACATCAAATGTAACTATAACTGCTGATTATATTAGTTTTGATGTATCATCAAATAGTGCTATTGTAAATTCTTTATTAGCTGGTTCAGAATCTACTAACTATACTTTAGGAAGTGTAAGTGCCGGTTCAATTACAAGAAAAGATATAAGTGGAACTGGTTTAAATAAAGTTTATAATGCTAATACAACTGCAAGTGTTACATTAAATGGTGTAGAATCAGGAGATGTAGCTAATGTATCATATACTGCAAATTTTGCTAATAAAGTTGTAGCAACTAATAAAACTATTTCAGGTAGTTTAACAGGAAGTAGAGCATTTAATTATAATTTAACTGGTATTTCAAATGCTGATATTACTTTATTAGGTATTACTGGTACTGCATCTAATAAAACATATAATGGTACAACTGTAGCTGTAGTAACATTAACTGGTGTATTAAGTGGTGATGTAGTTAATGCATCTGGTATATTTAATAGTAGACATGTAGGTAATAATATTTATGTTGTACCAAGTTTATCAGGAACAGATTCAGCAAATTATAATATATCAAATAGTGGTACAATAAGTGCAAATATAAGTGCAAAACCCATAACAGCAAGTTCAATTGATAGAATTTATGATAGAACAGTAAATGTAACAATGATAATAAATAATGTAGAAACTATTGATACAAGTAATGTAACTTTATCTGGTTATATGACTGATAAATTAGTAGGAACTAGTAAAACTGTATCAGGTAGTTTAGAAGGTTCAATGGCTGGTAACTATAATTTAACTTCAATTGGTACTGTAAATATTTCTAAAAAAGATTGCAGTGGAACAACAAGTAATAAAGTTTATGATTCAACTACTACTGCAACAGTAACTTTAAATGGTATAGTTTCTGGTGATGATGTTAGTGGAAACTGTAATTTTAGTGATAGAGATGTATCATCAAATAAACCAGTAACTGGTTCAATAATAGGTGCTGATATTAGTAATTATAATTTTATTTCTACATCAAATGCAAATATAACTGTTAAACCAATAACAGCAAATTCACTTTATAGAGATTATGATAGAACTGTAAATGTTACAACTACTTTAAATAATGTTGAAGCTTTTGATACTAGTAATGTAACTTTATCTGGTTATATGGTTGATAAAAATGTTGGTGATAGTAAAACAGTTAGCGGTTCATTAGCTGGTTCAAGAGCATTTAACTATGTTTTAACTTCTATTGCAAATGTAGGTATTTATAAGAAAAATTGTAGCGGAGTTGCTATTAATAAAGTATATGATGGTACAACTACAGCAACTTTAGTAACACCATTAACTGGAATAATTAGTGGTGATGTAGTAGGATATACTGCTGATTTTAATACTAGACATGTAGGAACAAGATCAGTAACTGGTGCATTAACATCAACTGATGCAGGTAATTATAATTTAACAGGAATATCAAATGCTGATATAACTAGAAAAACTATAACAGGAACAGCAGCTGATAAAATATATGATAGATTAACAACTGCATCTATTACTTTAGTTGGTGTTGAAACAATTGATACAAGTAATGTAACAGTAACAGGTAATTTTAATACTAAAGATGTTTCAGTAAATCCTAAATCAGTAACTGGTACTATTTCAGGTTCAATGTCTACTAACTATACATTAGGAAGTGTTTCTAGTGCTATGGTAAATGCTAAACGTTTAACTGGTGTAACTATAAATAAACAATATAATGGTTCTCGTTCAGCAACTGTTTTATTAAATGGTGTAATTGAAGGTGATTCAGTACAAGTAACAGCTAATTTTAGTGATAAAAATGCAGGTGATGCTAAAACTGTAACAGGTTCTATTTATGGAACTGATGTTAATAATTATTATATTGATGGTTCATCTATATCTGTTGGTAATATTGAACAAAAACAAGTTGCTGTTGTATTAGCAAATAAAACTTATGATGGTACTACAAATGCATCTGGAAGTGTTCAAGATTTAGAAGTAATTAGTGGTGTAACAGATAATGTATTATTTAATGGTTATTATATTTCAAGAGATGCAAGTGATAATGTTGGAGGAACTGGTACTTTATCAGGAACTGATGCATATAACTATAATATAAGTTCAATAATTAATGGTAGAATTTATCAAAAATCATTAACTGGTACTACAAGAAATAAAGTATATGATGGATTAAATACTGCAACAGTTGATTTAAGTGGTGTAATAACAATTGATAGTGTAGTTGATAATGTAAATGCAGTTTGTACATTTGCATCTGTAAGAGTTGGAAATAATATTGTTGTAGCTGGTTCATTATCAGGAACTGCTGCAAATAATTATTTATTAAGTTCTGTATCAACCGCAAATATAACTCCTTTAACTATAACTGCTACTACATCAAATAAAACTTATGATGGAAATAATAGTGCATCAATTACTATTGATGGAGGTCAACTTAAAACTGTAGGTGGTGTATTAGATGTTGTAACAATTAGTGGTACATTTAATAATAAAAATATTGGAACTTCCAAACTAGTAACTGCATCAATTGATGGAGCTCAATCAAGTAATTATACATTAGGAACCGTATCAACTGCTAATATTACTCAAAAAGATATAACTGCAGCTGGTATATCAAGAGTTTATAATGGAACTACAAGTGTAGATTTATCATTAAATAATGTTGTATCTGGAGATGTAGTAACTGGTACTGGTACTTTTGCATCTAAATATGTAGGTGTAAATATTACTATAAGTAACGGTATATTATCAGGAACTGATGCAAGTAATTATAATTTAACTACTATTTCTCCTGCTAATATAACTCAAAAAACTGTAACTGGAACAGGTATAAATAAAGTTTATGATAGTTTATTAAATGCAAGTGTAACATTAAGTGGAGTTGTATCTGGTGATAATTTAACTATTAGTGCATCATTTATATCAAAAGATGTATCATCAAATTCATCAATATCAGGTGTATTAGGTGGAACTGATATATCTAATTATACATTAGGTGCAATTTCACCTGCAAGTATTACAGTAAAATCAATAACTGGTTATTCTGATAATAAAGTTTATGATAAAACTGATACTGCATCTATTCATTTAAATAACGTAATATCTGGGGATATTGTAAATGTAACTGGTACTTTTACTTCTAATCAAGTAGGAACTCACACAATTAGTTCTGTAATATTAAGTGGAACTGATAGTAATAATTATAGTATAAATGCAGTAAGTGTATCAGGTGCAATTATATCAACTAAAGATATATATGGTATTGGTAATGATAAAGTATATGATGGAACAGTAATAGCTAATGTAACTTTATCAGGTGTAATATCAGGTGATGTAGTAGATGTAACTGCAGATTTTAGTGATAGATTTGTTGATATTAGTAAATCAATTACAGGTACATTATCTGGTACTGATTCATCTAATTATAATTTAGTATCTGTATCTAATGCAAATATAACAGTAAAATCAGTAAGTGCTACACCAAATAATAAAGTATATGATAGAACAAATACAGCAACTTTTACTTTATCTGGTATAGAAACAATTGATATTTCTAATGTAAATGTTTCTGGTACTTGGTTAAGAGTAACTGCTGGAACTGGTATTAGTGCAGAAGCAACTTTATCTGGTTTAATGGCTTATAACTATAATTTATCAACTGTTAATAATGGAGATATTACTACTAAAACTATAACAGGTACTGCTGTAAATAAAGTTTATGATGGATTAACTACTGCTTCAGTTACATTATCTGGTGTAATATCAGGTGATACTGTAACAATATCAGCAAATTTTAGCAGTAGTGATGTATCATCAAATAAACCAGTAACTGGAACCTTAATTAATGGTAATTCTGCAAATTATACTTTATCATCAATATCAAATGCAAATATTACTGCTAAATCAGTAACTGGTACATCTATTGATAGAGTATATGATAGAACTACAAATGTAACTGTAACTTTATCTGGTATAGTATCAGGTGATAATGTAACATTATCAGGAACTATGTTAAATAAATTAATTGGAACAAATAAAACAGTTTCTGGTATTTTAGAGGGAACAAGAGCATTTAATTATTTATTATCATCATTATCAACTGTAAATATTACTGCATTAAGTTTATCAAGTACAACTGCAAATAAAGTATATGATGGAAATAATATTGCATCAACTACATTATCTGGAGTAATATCTGGTGATACTGTAACAATTACTAGTACTTTTAATAATAAAACTGTTGGTACATCAAAAACTATATCTGGAAGTTTAGCAGGTGCAGATGCAGAAAATTATACTGTTGTATTATCAACTGCAGATATAACAGCTAAATCAATAACTGGTACTTCTGTTGATAGAGTTTATGATAGAACAACTAATGTAAGTGTAACTTTATCAGGTGTTGTATCAGGTGATGTTGTAACTTTATCTGGTTCAATGACTAATAAATTAGTTGGAATTAATAAAACTGTTTCTGGATTTTTACAAGGAACTGATGCATCTAATTATTCATTATCATCAATATCAAATGTAAATATTACTGCAAAAACTTTAACAGGTACTGCAGTAGATAAAGTATATGATTCATTAACAACTGCATCTGTAACTTTATCTGGTGTAATATCTGGTGATAGTGTAACAATATCAGCTGATTTTAGTAGTAGTGATGTATCTTCAAATAAACCAGTAACTGGAACATTAATAAATAGTGATTCTGGAAATTATAATTTATTATCAATTTCTAATGCAAATATTACTTCTAAATCAATAACTGGTACTTCAATTGATAGAATATATGATAGAACTACTAATGTAAGTGTTACTTTATCTGGTGTTGAAGCATCTGATTTAAGTAATGTTAATGTATCTGGTGCAATGTTAACTAAATTAGTAGGTACTGGAAAATCAGTAACTGGAACTTTAAGTGGTACTAGAGCATTTAATTATTTATTAAGTTCAGTTACACCAGTAAATATTTCTGAATTAAGTATAAATGGTATTGCTTCTAATAAAGTGTACGATGCAACTACAACTGCAATTGTAACTTTATCAGGTGTAATATCAGGTGATACTGTAACTGCATCTGGTGATTTTGATAATAAAAATATTGGTTCAAGTAAATCAGTATCTGGTTCTTTAGCTGGTTTAGATTCAGGTAATTATATATTATCATCAATATCTGTTGCAGATATTACTACTAAAACTATAACTGGTTCTTCTATTGATAGAACTTATGATAGAACTACTAATGTAACAGTAACTTTATCAGGTGTTGTATCAGGTGATGTTGTAACTTTATCTGGTTCAATGACTAATAAATTAGTTGGAACTAATAAAACTGTAACCGGTTCTTTACAAGGAACAGATGCATCTAATTATTTATTAGGATCAATATCAAATGTAAATATTAGTACTAAAACTTTAACAGGAACTACTTCTAATAAAACTTATGATGGAACAACTAATGGATTAATAACTTTATCAGGAGTAATTGTTGGTGATGCTGTAAGTGTAAGTGGATACTTTAATAATAAAAACATTGGAACTAATAAATCAGTATCAGGTGTAATATCAGGAACTGATGCAAATAACTATACTTTATCAACTGTATCAAATGCTAATATAACTATTCGTACTTTAACTGGTAAAGGTAGAGATAGAACTTATAATGCAACTACTAATGTTGTAGTAGATTTATCAAATACAATTGTAGGTGATGATATTAGTGCAACTGGTGTAATAAGTTCTAAAAATATTGGTTCAAGAAATGTATTATCAACTACTTTATTAGGTGTTGATGCATCAAATTATAATATTAGTACTGTAGATAATGCAGTAATATCTATTAAATCTGTAACTGCATCAGCTAATAATAAAGTATATAGTGCATCTACACAAACTGATATTAGTTTAAATAATGTAGAATCAGGTGATATTGTATCTGGTGTTGCAAATTACGTATCAAGATTTGTTGGTAATTCAGTATCAATTGATTTATCATCTGTTGTATTATCAGGTTTAGATAGTAGTAATTATCATGTATCATCTGTTACAGCTGGTAATATTACTCCTTTAACTTTAACTGCAACTGGTCAAAATAAAGTTTATGATGGTACTACAACTGCAGTAATAGTATTTAATAATTTAGTTATTGGTGATTTATCTGGTGAAGATGAAGTTATTTATGAAGCATATTTTAATAGTAGACATGTTGGTGTAAGTAAATCAATTAGTGGTATATTAACTGGTGGTGCTCAAGTTAATAATTATACTTTAGGAGCAATATCAAGTGCTAATGTTACTAAATTAGATATATCAGGTACTGGTTATCCTAAAACTTATAATGGTTTAACAACTGCATCAGTTTTATTAAATGGTGTATTAGCAATAGATACATCAAATGTTAGTGTATCAGCAGATTTTAATTCTAGACATGTAGGAAATGGAAAAACTATAAGTGGTTCTATTTCTGGTTTATCTTCTGGAAATTATAATTTAACTAGTATTTCTAACTCAAATATAACTGCATTAAATGTAACTGGTTATTCACAAGATAAAGTATATGATAGAACTACAACTGCATCTGTTTTATTACCTGATATTTTACCAATTGATGGTTCAGTAACTGCAAATGCTAACTTTATTAATAAAGATGTATCATCAAATGTAAATGTATCTGGTTCATTAGTTGGAACTTATGCTTCTAACTATACTGTAACATTTAATACTGCAAATATTACAAGAAAACCATTAACAGCATTACCAGCAGATAAAGTTTATGATAGTAGTGCAAATACATCATTTACATTATACGGTATTATTTCACCTGATCTTGTATCTGCTGTAGGAAGTTATACAACTGCATTAGTTGGGTCAAATAAATCAGCTAGTGCAACATTAACTGGTATTGATTCTCATAATTACTCATTATCTATTTCCGATATATCATCAGGTAATGTAACTGCTAAACCAATTACTGGTACTGGTCAAAATAAAGTATATGATAGAAATGTAACTGCTCAAGTTGTATTAAATGATGTTGAAAGTATTGATGTTGCAACTTTAGCTTGTGATGCCAGTTTTAATAATAGATTAGTAGGAAACTCAAAACCAATTACTGGTATATTAACTGGTGCTAGTGCATCTAATTATAATTTAACTGGTATTAGTAGTGCTAATATTACTGTTAAATCATTAATAGGAAATACTAGTGATAAAACTTATGATGGTTTAAATACTGCATCTGTATCATTATCTGGTATAGTAGCTGGTGATATTGTATCAGTAACTGCTGTATTTTCAGATATTTTTGCAGAAACTAATAAAGTAGTTACTGGTGTAATTAGTGGAACTGATGTATCAAATTATGTATTATCTTCTGTTTCAAGAGCTACAATTAATCCTAAAGGAATAACTGGTACTGGTAGAAATAAAGTATATGATGGATTAAGAACAGCAATAGTTGATATTAGTAGTGAATTAGTTTCTGTTAATGGTGTATTAGATTCAGTAAATGTAACTGCTTTATTTGCTGATAAAAATGTAGGAACTGGAATATCAATTAGTGGTTCAATTAATGGTTATCATGTATCTAACTATGTATTAAATAATATTACATCTGCTAATATTACTAGAAAACAAGTTACTGCAATTGGTGATAATAAAGTATATGATAATAATACTGATGCAACTACTACATTAAGTGGATTAATTGTAGCTGATATTAGTAATGTAATTGCTCCAGTTGGTGTATTTAATAATAAAAATGTTGATAATAATATATTAATAAGTTTAACCAATTCTATTAGTGGTTCTGAAAGTGGAAACTATACTTTAGTAAATAATACTACTACTGCTAATATTACTCCTAAACCATTAAATATTACATGGCACGTACATAATAAAACTTATGATGGTACTACTGCAGCAACTGTATATTATACATCTATTTCAGGTGTATTTGAATCTGATGGTGTAATATTTATTGAAAATTATAATGCAGTATTTGATAATGCTGAAGCTGGATTTGTTAAAAATGTATATATTACAGGAATTGAATTAACTGGATTTAATGCTTATAATTATTATGGTCCTGATGCAACTATAAATGGTTCTGTATTAGGAAAAGGTAATAATTTATTTATTAATAATGGTTTAACAATTAATCAAAATACTGGTATTTACTCAGAAGAACATAATGTTGAAGCTGAACTTAACTTTGATTATGTTTTATCATTTAATGTTAGTGCTTTAACTGGTGTAAATGGAAATATGACTAATATCTTTTCAACTGCTCATTATATACAAAACAGTCAAAATGCAGATGATGTTAATATTCAATTAAATATACCTAATCATAATGGTATGTCAAATATGACATTTAATTGGAATGATATCAACCAACAAAATATTATTACTGTATCAAGAGGAAGAGCAACTGTAGGTTTTGGTACTTTCTTTGCTGAACCTGTAAGATTTGGTGAAACTTTATTAGAAATAATGGCACATAAAATCTTTGGTCATGCTCAAGCACGTTCTGCTATTTCAAATGATGCTGCATTTAATGAACATGATGTACAATTATGGGACCATTTATCATCATCTATGAATAATAGAACATTCCAAATGAGTTTATTTAATCAATATATTACTAGTGGTAAATATAATGTTGAAAATCTTGGATTAGAAGGAAGTGATGTATATATTAATCAAAACTTTAACTTCCAAGGAATGACTTTTGATTTCCCATTATTCTTAAATGGTTCATTATTAGTTGATGACCAATTAGTTAATGAAACTATGGTATTTAGAAACGGTATTAATGTTGGTGGAGCTCAAATAGTTAATGGTTTATACAATATTCCTATTTTATTAAGATTCCATGATTAATCATGATTATATATTATATTAAAAAACATGATTATATATTATATTAAAAATCTGATTATCTATTAGATTAAAAATTAGCTTAACTATTAGATTAACTATTAGATTTTTTTATTAAAATATATATATTTTAATAAAAAAAATTGAAAAAAAAAAATTAAAGAGTATTATTAATTAAAAGTATAAACACAAACCCCCATATAATATAATTTCTACTATAATATAATTTCAAGTTGAATTAACTAACAATGTCACCATCTGATAAGGCAGCCTTTATTAAGAGAGTTATTAAGTCTCGTAATAAGATGATAAAAAGTCTTTGTAGTCAGGAAAATCGTATAATTCGATTTTATTTTGATGGAGAACTGCCTGATTTTTCTTATGAAGATAGAGAAACATTTTTTAAATTGCTACCATCTAACATGTGGGAATCAAATGATGAGTCTATTACAATATTCGTTGAAATATGTAATTATGGTGGTCTTAAGCATTATAATCATGATCTTAGTCCTAAAGATAATGCTTACATTCTTTATCATAATCAAGGCGAGAATGAGAGCGAGTCTGAATTTTATGAACGTATGGCTAATAACCAATATGTTTATAACAAGTTGGGTCCTATTGACCTCTCTAATGAGTGGATTTCTGCATTAAACTATAAAGGTAGAGCTACTCAAGATGATTTCAACACAGTTGCTCAGTATTATAATGAGGGAAGACTTGATGAGTTAAATCCAAATGGTCTTTTTAGTGGAAATGGTCTTTTTTATTTTGAGGAAGAAGATGATGTGGAACAAGATGATAATAAACAACAAGATGATAATAAACAACAAGATGATAATGAAGAAGATGATGTGGAACAAGATGATAATGATGAAGCAGATGAATTCAATGAAGAAGATAATGATGAAGATGATGTTGAACAAGATGATAATGAAGAAGATGATGTTGAACAAGATGATAATGAAGAAGATGATGTGGATGATGAAGATAATGTGGATGATGAAGAAGAAACTGATGAAGATAATGATTCTTTAGAACTTCATAAAGCAGTATGGGAGTACGAAGAAGAGAGAAATATTGAAACCGCTCGTGATGATTATATTGATTACAAAACAGATGAAATGCATGTTTTAGCTCTAGATGCATTAAAAAAAATAAAACAACTATTTGAGCTTTTAGATAAAGAGAGACATAAGATGTAATACTGGTCCTTTTATTTAGATGTTATAATTAATACGTACGCTTTATTTATTGTTTATATTATATAATTGTTTATATTGTATAATTGTATAATTGTATAATTGTATAATTGTATAATTGTATAATTGTATAATTGTATAATTGTATAATAGTGTAATTTAATTACTTTATTATAAATAAATATTTATTTATAATAAAAAAATTGAAAAAAAAAGTGTAGATTAACTATTAATATAAAAAAGTATTAAAATAATCTATACACATATCACAATACAATATCTTGTTAATATCATAACAATATCTGTAATAAGAAATGTTCGCATCTAATGCCCCTAACTATTTGTTTGTTCCCACTACTGGACGTTGTCTTCCTCCTCCTCCTAGTGTAACAATTCGTTCCAAGCCCAAGTACGACGAAGTTGTTACTATTCAAGAACTAGAAGCCTTGGAAAGTCGTGTTCAAGAGTTGGAAAACTCTCTGATTACCAACACTTTTAGTAGAATTACTGGAGAAAGAACTGTTCCTTCTGACATGTCTGATTCTCATAGACGCTTATTTCTTGATTACATTAAGAAAGGCGACGAAGAGAATATTCAAGCTTTTGTAAATATCTGTGAAGATAGTAACCTCGAGTACTATGATATCAGATTTTCAGCTATTGAAAACAAACATGTATTTGAATGGAATTCACAGTATGATGAAGTTGGTTCTAACTATAGCGACGAATTCTACTACGAAGACGAAGACGAAGAAGCTCGTAACGAACGTATGCTTAGAGCAGAAGCTGAAGCTAAAGCCTATTCTGATGGAAGAAAGGTTGACCGCATTAGTAAAAATATGTTCATGCTTGAGAAGCTTGGTACTTGTTTTTTGAGTCCGGAATGGATTAATGCTTTGTTGTACAAAGGTAGAACGAAGGATTATGAGTGGAACCTTGTCAAGTACCATTATAACATGGACCCTGAGAGCTTTTACGACGATGATGGTACACCAATATCTTTTGATGAGTCTGGAAAACCAGTTTATCGAAATGTGTTGAACCTGAATGGTCTGTTCAGTGGTGATGGGCTTGAGCGATACTAGTAGTTCGAGTAGTTCGAGTAGTTCGAGTAGTTCGAGTAGTTCGAGTAGTTCGAGTAGTTCGAGTAGTTCGAGTAGTTAGTGTAGTTAGTAGTTAGAGTAATATTTTTTTAATTTATCGTTTTTATATATGAATAGTAATCGTTTTTATATATGAATAGTAATCGTTTATTTATTGTATATAATCCATAGTTTTTTTAATAACAGGTGGATTATATTCAAGTCTTTCTTCACATGTTTTTTCAGACCATTTAATATTACTTTTATTTATTAAAGATTTTTTATCTTGAAAAGTTATTAAATCATTAATAGTATTTCCTTTAAATTCATTTAAAATTAAATTACTATTATTTTTATATTGATTGCATGTATTTTCAAGAATAAAATCTTTACATTCAAAATTATTATTTCTACAAGAACCTAATTTATTAATATAATTACTTTGAACAGAACATGCATCATTAGACCATCCATTAATACCATCAAATAATAGTTCTTTATTTTTATTTAAAATATATAAATCAATATTACATTTATCACCAGACATTTTTTCATAGTCATAATAATATTTACCATTAAATTTTTTAGTTACTAAACAGCAATTAGATGAATCTAATCTATTATTTGAATTTAAAGTTTGTTCTATTTCTAAATAAGGATTTGTAGTTTTTAATTGAATGCGATTAATAAATTGTTTATCAGTATTAAGTGAATTATTACTTAAATTAATATTTTCACTTAAATTAATATAATTACTTATTGTTATATTACTTATATTACTTATATTACTTATATTATTAAAATTACCACTAATAGTATTATTTATATTATTTTCATTACTTGCATAATTTGTATAATTTAACATAGTTATATTAGAAATATTATTTTCACTTGTAAAATTATTACTTAAATCTAAAATATTATTATATAATGATGGATTATATGATGTTAATTTAATAGGATAATAATCAAATGATTCATTATTTTTATTATAGATAAAATAAAATAAAATAATTATTAAAATTAATATAATCATTAAATAATATTAGATTTAAAAATAAAATTTCTTAATTAATAAGATGTTTAATAATAATATAAGTTCAAATATTTCAAGTTCAAATATTTTAAGTCCAACTGAATTAGCAAATAATATAAAACAGTTATTACCAACTACAAAATATAAAATATCTGGAGAAGTTTCTCAACCAAAATTATCACATGGTCATTTTTATTTAACAATAAAAGATGCAAATACTAATTTAAAGGCAATAATATGGAAATCAAAAATAGAAAAAATAAATAAATTGCCAGTAGAAGGAGATAAAATAATAATAGAAACAAAGTTAGATTTTTATAATTTTGGTGGAAATATAAATTTAATAATTGAAAATATTTTAGAAAATAAAGGTAGTCATGATTTAGATAAAATAAAATTAGAATTTGAGGCAAAAGGTTATTTTTCACAAGATAAAAAATTATCTATACCTAATAAAATAAATTCAATCTTAATTTTAACAAGTGCAAATGGTGCAGCAATACAAGATTTTATATTTAATATAAATAATTCAAATATGAAATTAACATATGATATTCATGATGTACCAGTTCAAGGCGTAGATTGTCCAAAATTAATTTGTGAAAAATTAAAAGAGATTTATAATAGTGATATACATTATGATTTAATAGTAATAACTCGTGGTGGTGGTAGTTTAATGGATTTAATAGGTTTTTCACAAAGTGAATTAATTGAAACTGTATTTAATTATAAAAGAATTCCTATTTTAAGTGCAATTGGGCATCAAGTAGATAATCCATTATTAGATTTAGTAGCAGATGTTTCATGTGCAACACCATCATTAGCAGCACAACATATAATTGATATAAATAAAAAATATATTAATCAATTAGAAAAACAAGTATTAAAATTAAAAGAAACTATAATAAAACAAATAGGTGACGAACATAAAAAACTATTTCAATATGAAATGAAAATAAAATCAAAATTTAATGATATAGTTACTTTTATAGCTAGTTTTGAAAATCAAATAAAAATTCAACTAATGAAATCAAAAGAGAAATTAAAAAATATTTCTAAATCTATTGATACTAATAGTAAAAATATTAATTTATTTAATTTAGAAAATGAAAAAATAGAAAATGCTGATACTTTACAAATCAAAGAATTTTATTTATTAAGATGGGGTGATAAAGAATATAAAATTAAAATTATTTCATAAAAATAATATAATTTAATAAAAAATATATTATAATTTAAAGATTCTTTTATAATTAATATTATGGATGAAATAAATGATTTAGTTAATGAAATAGAAAAAACAAACAATTGGAATAATAAATTAGAATTAATTAAACAAGTTAAACAAAAAATAAAAGAAGAAGATACTAAATTATCAGAATTGGAAGAATCATTAGATGAAATCAAAAAAGTATCATTAAAAAAAACTAATTTTGATGATTTAATAACTGAATTTGAAAAAACACAAGATATAAATGAAAAAATTAAAATATATCAAATATTAAATTCATATGTATGTAAAGTATCTAATGAACTATTTAGTCAATAAATTAATAATAATTATTGAATAATAAATAACTCATAAAAATTAAATAATAAATAACTCATAAAAAATTGAATAATAAATAAGTCATAAAAATTGAATAATAAATAAGTCATAAAAATTGAATAATATATAAATAAATAACAATACATTTATATATTATGGATTCATTTGAAGAAATGTTAGATGAAGTATATGATAAACTTGAATCATGTACAAATAGTGTGAGAATGCAAAGTAAAATAAGTTTACCACCGCCTGAATTAATAAAACATGGGCATCATTTTATATGGAAAAATGTAAAAGAGTTTTTAAAAATAGTTAATAAACCACCTGAACATGTAATTAAATTTTTTTCAGAAGAATTAAAATGTCAAATGACATGGATTACAGATTCTAAATCAGATGGAATAAACGTAGATTATGATAGATTAACATCAGTTATGATAAATGATTTAATGAAAAAATATGTATTAGAGTATGTTTATTGTAAAAAATGTAAAAGTACAAATACAATAGTATCAAAAGATTCACAAATAAGAAGATATTTGTCTGTTTGTCAAAATTGCGGAGATCAATATTATCATTAATTTATAAATGTATAATTAAAATCGTCTGAATACTTGTTTATTAAAAACTAATGTATAATCATCATTATTTATTTGGTCGTCTGCATCAATAATATATAATTTATTTTTATATTCATTAGATTGTTCATAATTTACAACAAGTACTACATTATCATATTTATTTAAATAAACTGATTCTTCTAAATTTAAAAGGTCATATGTAAAATCTTCTAAATCTTGAATAAAGTTATCATATAATATAAAATTATTTTCAACAATATAAACAAGTGCTTCTCTAATTGTATAATTATTTGTACTATTTTTATTATTAATAGGTAATTTATATACATTAATTAAATTATCAGAAAGTTTAATATTTAAGAATTTATCTAATTTATACCAACCAGTAGTATACTGATAATTATTATCATATAAAAATTTTACTTTATTTTTAGCAAAATTATAAATACTATGATTATACATGCGATTATAAGCATAAATATTATCCTTAGAGAATTCGTGGAAATTTTTATATTGATGTGTAATAATAATTGATTTATAATAAAAGATGCGTGAAAATTCAACAAGTAATTCAAGTATATCCTTAGTAAGTTCTTGATATTCATTATTATAAAAATAAAATTTATTTATATAGTTAATAACCATTTCTTTACCAATTTCAATATTTAAATAAGGATAACCATTTTTATATAAACTAAACATCATACCATCTGATATTTTGTTATAATATAATTTAGAATATGAACTAGATTCAGTAGAATCAAACCACATACATTGAAATTGATAAATTTTTGATTTAAATGTAATATCAATTGTTTGATAATTTTCAACAAAATTTTTTATTATCATTATTCTAGTATCACCTCTTGGTTGATATTGTGTTAAATCTTCTATTTTTTTAATATTATTATTAATTTTAATATTTTTAATAAAATTATAATCACAATCAATATATTCAAATTCATATTTAATATTTATTATTTTTTCAAATTCTTTATTAGTATGATAATATTTGAAATTTTCATTTTTTGAAATTAATTTTAATTTAGAATATGGATTTAATAAAAATTCTTGTTCATTTGGAAATAAAGAAAAATTTTCAATAAATAATCCAATTCCTTTAATATTTTTAGGTAAATGTATTTTTAATAATACTAAACCAAATTTACCATTACTATTAATACCGGGACTATAAAATGGGTCACGGGTAGTAGACATAAAACCATTATCAATAAATATATCACCTATTTTTAAATTTTTTATAAAATTATCATCCCATGTAAATCTATAAATATAATAATTATTATTTAATTCATGAGATTTAAAATTAGTTATTTTATTAAGTCCTTCATATAAAAAAGACGAAATTTGTAATTTTTTTCTTAATATATTATTTAATAAAAAAGAACCAATAAAAGAATAAAAACAAACCCAACTAATAATATTATTATCTAAAATTTGTTGTGTATGATTTTTAATTTCTTCATATGAGATATCATTAGATGATACTAATTTACAAAAATTATAATGTGTTTTTTTATCACTAAGTTTAATATTATCAATATCTTCTGTTTTTAATTTCATATTTTTACTTAATTTAATAAGTTCTGGTTTTGAATAATATGGTTTTAAGTGTTTCATAAATGGACTGAAACTATTTCTTTTACAAATACTAATTTTAAGTCCATAACTAGGGCTAAAATCATAAAATGATTTTGTGGATGTTTCAAATAATGTTGGAATATCATAATTTTCTAATATTTTAATGTTTTTTTCAAACTTGTTTGCAAGTTCTTTATTAGATTTATATTTTTTATATAAATTTTTTAACCAATCATAAATTTCATCATTAATAAATCTATAATGTGATTCAATTAATCTATGATGTATATTTTCTTTTTTAATAGGATAAATTTGTTGACTATAAATGTCATACATTGGTATTAATTCTTGATATTTTGAAAGTGTTATTTTATCTTTGTCTTTAAGTTTAATTTTTAAATTAAATATATCAATAATCATTTTTTCATCAATTTTCATATTAATGATAATTAGATATTATTAATACTAAATAATTTAATAAATTAATAATTAAAAAAATTTAATTTAGAAGAAAAATGTTCTCTAGGGATTGATACACTCAATACGCCTTGTTCGCGAATATTAAAAAACCAGAAAATGATTATTATAATAAAAATAGCAGAAGATATTTTTTGGTTGGGAGAACAATTAGTACATTTTGATATTAAATTCATATAAATAAACTTAGATTTTTTTTATATTTTCTAATAATAATTCAATAGTTTTTTCCATAGAATCTGCACTACGACAAAAGTTTATAATATTAGCATGACAGATTTTTTCATTTAATATTATATCTAGTTCAGGAACATCTTGTTTCCAATAGAATTTTAACATTTCTTTAATATCTTTAATTGATGCTTTTTTAAATTTAATATTCAAATCAATACGTCCTGGTCTAATTAAAGCGGGGTCTAATTTTTCAACATGATTAGTAGTCATAATAATAATTCTATCTTGTGATTCTTTAATTCCATCTAAAATATTTAATAAATATGATAAATTGTTATTATTAGTATTTTTTAAATTATCTTTTTTCATCATTTTTTGTAATACATTTGTAATTTCATATTCTGATTTAATAGAAGATATTAATTTTTCTTTTTTAGATACATTTTTTTCATCATCTTTATTAGTTTTATTAGTTTCATCTTCTTTATTAGTTTCATCTTCATCATCCAAACAAATAACTTTGTTATCATCTGAAACTTCATTTTCTTTTCTAGATTTAACAATATCAATCATACAATCAATATCTTCTAATATAATGAGTCTTTTATTAAGTGGAATAATAAAATCTTTACTTATTTGTTCATTAAATATAATTCTTTCAAGTTCTTTAAAATCAAAATGTTCACATAATTTAAAATTTAAAATATGATATCCTGTTAAATTTGCAGTAGATTTAATAAAACTAGTTTTACCACAACCAGGTTCTCCTTCTAATAATAAACCGATAGTATGTGGGATTCCTTGTTCTTGATACCATTTTTTATTTTGTAAGAAATAATTTAATTTATTAATAATAACTTCTTTGTTTTCAAAAAATTTATTATTAAAATTAATATTAGAAGTCCATTTACAACTTTCAAATACACATTCTTTTTCTTTAACATTCCAAGAAATATCAATATATAATTGGTCTTTTAAAGATTTATCTTTTAAATATTTTGAATAATCAGTATCACATTTTTCAATAAAATTAATTAATTCAGTAGAAGTTAATGTATTACTAAAAACATCTAATGTTGTTTCAATTACCATTTTGGTACCTGAATATACTTTTGTTTCAATTTCTCTTGTATAAATTATTCCTTTAATATCATTAGTTATATTAAATTCGTAATGTTGATTAACACGATAATCAGCAGTTATTATATCATCATCTGTTTTTCGACAATATTTACTTACTTCATATTCAATTAATTCATCAACTTTACAATTATTTGATATATAAAACATTAAAGCTCTAAATCTGCTAGAAGCAGTTTTATCTTCTGCAATAAAACTTATTTTTGTAATCTTTTTTTTAAATTTACATAATTTTAAAATTTTTTCTAAAATTTGATTATCATAATAGATTAAAGATATTAATCCAATAAGTATTGATATATATATATTTGTATTTTCTAATAGTTTAAAAAGCGAATTCATAATTAGCATTTCATGTAAAGTCATACTATTTAAAGCTAAAATAATGAATATAATAATATATCAATTTTTTTTACTATAAATAAACATATTGACTATTTACTATAAATAAACATATTGACTATTTACTATAAATAAACATATTGACTATTTACTATAAATAAACACATAATATAATTATTATATAAAAAATAATAGTTTAAAAAATAATTTTTTCTATAATAGTATATATAATAAATGTCCACTGGTCAAGCTTTTCAACAAATGCCTATGCAACAAATGATGCCTATGCAACAACAAATGCCTAACATGATGCCCATGCCTATGCAAATGGTTCCTCAATCATCATCTTATTTCGATCTTATTATTCAATATAAATGGGTTATCATTGCTATTATTGCAGCAATTGTTTACATGAGATATTTTAACAAAAAACCTAAAGAAGAAGAAAAGAAAGCATAACCTTTTTGAGGTGTATATACGCCCTTAAGGGCTATAAATTTTTTATAAAAAATAATATTATATTTTATAAAATAATTAATTAGTCATTATTTCAGCAGTAATAATTCTATATTCAAATGGTGTTTCATTTATTGCTTCAACAAAATATTTTGATTGTTCTGAAGTTTCAAATTCAATAAATGCAGAAGTTGAATCATAATTTTCTTTTATAAATAAAGATTTAATGTGACCCCAATCTTCTAATAAATTATATAATTCACCTTTTGTCATATCAATAGGTAAGTTAGCAATTCTTACTTTACAATCTTTTTCTTTAGGAAATTCTTTATTTACATTATAATCTTTATTTGAATTATTTGATTTATAATCATAATCTTTATTTGAATTATTTGATTTATAATCTTTATTTGAATTATTTGAATTATTTAAATTATTTGATTTATAATTATTTGAATTATTTGATTTATAATTATTTACATCATTTATTTTAACATCTTTTACCTCTTCAACTACTTTTACTTCTTTACCACATTTAATTGTTAAATGAGGTCCACCGCATTTTCTACATTTAATACTATTATTGGTTGTTTCCATTTATTAAATATAATAATATATTTTTAAATAGTATTGTATATTTTTATTTAAGTTAATATTAAATAAAAAAATTGATATTAAATAATAATAAATAATAATACTATATTTTATGAGTATTAAAGAGATGGACTTAAATATTAAAATTAAATCAAATGAATATCCAATATTATTTAAATTAAAAAAAGTAGAATTAAATAAAATTACAAATTTAATATTTAAAACAGGATATGATATTTTATATCCAAATATAGATAAAACAAAAGTTCAAGAGAAAACAGAATATAATGATATCATAAATAAAATAGAACTTTTAAAAAATGAGTTTGCACATCCTTTAGGAAATTTAGAAAGTTCATTAGAAAAATTAATTGGTATTAGTTCAAATTCAGCTAAAAAAGGAGAATTTGCAGAAAATTTATTAGAAAATATTTTTTCACAAAGATATGGTGATATTACCTTTAAGAAAACAAATCATATAGCACATTCAGGTGATGCATGGTTATATTTACCAGATGATAAAATCATAATGTTAGAAAGTAAAAATTATACATCAACAGTAGGTAAAGATGAAATAACAAAATTACATAATGATATGATAACAAACCATATTCAATGGGCGTTATTTGTGTCATTTAATTCAAATATACAAGGATTAAAAGAAATGGATTTTTATAATTTTACACATAATAATGAAATATATAATGTTGTTTCAATTTCTAATTTATCAACAGATATAAATAAATTAGATTTAGGATTAACTATAATTAGAAAATTAATGTCATTATCATCATATAATATTAATTTCCCATGGATTGTAAAAAATATAAAAAATGAATTAGATGAATTAAATGATGTAATTAAAAGAAATTATTTAATAAGGGATAATTTTTTATTAGTAGAAAAAGATATTCATAAAAGTTTAAATATATTTTATAATAAACTACGTGATTATCAATGGGAATTAGAACAAAAAATACAACAAGTAATTTTAAATATTCAATCAACTATAACAGAATCAATAGAATTAAATTTAAATAATACATCAAAAGATATAATTGACTATTGTACATCTAAAGAAAAAAAATTATTTACAATAATTACAAAAATTTGTGATACATTAAATAAAAAAAATATTTTAATTATAAAAAATACAAATTGGGATTTAAGTTTACATAATGAAATTATTGGAAATATAAAAATTACTGCTAAAAAAATAATATTAGAATTTACAAATTTAGATATTATAATTAATTTTTCATTAGGTAGAGAAAAAGAAGTAATTAGAAATATAACAATTTTAGAAAATTTATTATAATTTTAATAAGTTTTTTATAAGCTTTAATATATGATATATATAATAATATTAATATTTATTTTATATTATTTTTTAAAAGATAATAAAAATGATAATTTTGAATCAGTTTTAATTTATGATTATGATATAGATAATAAAATAGAAAATGAAATTGATAATTCTATTGTATCTGATATTAAATCAGGAGAAGAACAAGAATTAAATTGTCATTTATATGGATGTAATAGTTCAAAAACACAAACTTATAGTATGTATTTTATTGGTCATGATGATAAACAAAATATGATATTTAATTTTAAAAATAATTATTACACATTAACTGATAATAATCTTATTCAAGTAGATGAACCTAATAATTTAATAAAAAATGAAGAAAAAATTATGATACCTGTTACTGATAACAAATTAAATATAAAATTACATTTAGAAGATTATGAATTAGTAGGGTATTTAAAAAATAATCATTATAATTACAAGTATTTATTATATTATAAAAAAATAATGAATTCATTATATGAATATATTGTTGTTGAATTATTAAATAATAATTATAATATTAAATATGTAATGCCCCCTAAACAAAGAATATATAATAATGAAACAGTATATATTGAAGAAAATAGAACATTAAGACTAGGTCCTTTTGAGTTTACAAATAAATTTTAATATATATAAATATATAATAAATATAAGGTTTATGTCAGAAAATAATATTTTAAAAGTATTAAATATTATAATAAATTTGATTGATAATAATGAAAATGTTGATGAATTTTTAGATTTATTTTTAAAATTAGATAATGTTTGTATTGATAAACTTTTATTAATATTTCAAAATATTAAAAATAAAAATTCTATTAAATCAATAATTAAAATAATTGATAAATTATGTATTAATGATAATAAATTATCAATGGTAGTTTCTAGATACAATGAAAATATTGATTGGGTGCAAAAATATAATAATGTAATAGTTTATAATAAAGGGGATCCTACAAATTTAGATAAATTACTAATACCATATACTAAATTAAATAATGTAGGAAGAGAAGGTCATACTTTTCTTTATCATATAATTAATAATTATGAAAATCTTAGTAATTGGACAGTATTTGTTCAAGGAAATCCATTTGATCATTGTCCAAATTTTTATGAAAAAATAGATAATTTATATGAAAATATTGAAAACAATATAGAACCAAAAGAAAAATTTAATTTTTTATCAGATACTGTTTATTATTCTGAAATTTCACATTGTCCATATCATAGTGGTATACCACTAAAAAAAGTATATAATGATATTTTTGAAACTAATGAAGAAGAAAGACCTATTATATTTAGTCCAGGTGCTCAATTTTATGTATCAAAAAAATTAATATTAACAAAACCAAAAAATTATTATGAAAAAATAATAAAATTATTAGATTATGATATTAATCCAATTGAAGGTTTTTGTATTGAAAGATTATGGAAATACATTTTTGAAAATTAAAATAATATTTATAATTATATTAAATTTAAATATTATTTTCTATATTATTTTATATGTCTAATAATTCTGATATTTTTAATATTGATAGTATTTTAAATAATAATGTATTTATTCAAAGCCAACAACCATCATATTCTCAAGAACCTGTATTAAATCAAATACCAATTTTTAGTCAAGAACAATTATTTAGTCAAGAACAAGTACAACCTTCATATTCACAAGAACCTGTAATAAATCAAATACCAGTTTTTAGTCAAGAACAAGTGCAACCTTCATATTCACAAGAACCTGTATTAAATCAAATACCAGTTTTTAATCAAGAACAAGTATTTAGTCAAATGCCAGTATTTAGTCAAGAACAACAACAATCTTTATATTCTCAACAACCTGTATTTAGTCAAGAACAAGTATTTAGTCAAATGCCAGTATTTAGTCAAGAACAAGTATTAAATCAAATGCCAGTATTTAGTCAAGAACCAATGTATAGTCAAGCAATATTTAGTGAAGAATCACCTATGTATAGTCAAGAACCAAGTATATTAAATACTTATTTTAAAAATCTTGATATTGATTTAATTAAAAAAGATAGTACTTTTATTATGAATAATGTATCAAACATTGTATCTAGTATAAAAACAAATACACCAATTGTAATTAATAAAATTAATGAAGTTGTTAAAACAAATACTCCTATTTTAATGGATAAATTAAATGCAGTTAAAGAAACAGTTAAAACAAATATTCCTATTATTACAGATAATATAACTAATAGTAATATATATAAAAAAATAACAGAACCTACACAACAAGAACTTGATTTTATTAATAAATTAAAAGAAAAAATACCAATTTTACAAAATCAAGTATCAAATCAAAGTCAAGTATTAAGTCAAAGTCAAGAACAAAATCAAGTATTAAGTCAAAGTCAAGAACAAAATCAAGTATTTTATCAAAGTCAAGAACCAACATTTAGTCAAGAAATAAATAATTTATGTACTAACAACTATAATAATTATAATGGTTATAATACTATTAATAAATTAGATGATAATAAAAAATTTATGTTAATTGGTAATAATAATGTACCATCATTATTAGATGAACAATTTGGATTATTAAGAATAAGTAATATTTATGAAGAAAGAAATATTATACCAAAAAATGTTTTTCAAATAAAAAAATAAATTAATTTTTAATTTTATTAATTCTTAATAATTCGTCAATTCCTTTTTTTCTTGCTTCCGAATATTTAATAATGGGTTTAAAGTATTTAATGCCATTTTTAATATAATCATCATATTTTTCTTCCCAATTATGAATATCTTTATTAGGCACATCTTTTAGTTCAGGTAGCCAATATTTAATAAATTCACAATCTGGGTCAAATTTTTCACTTTGACTTTTTGGTGAAAATATTCTTGTATATTGTTGTGGATCAATACCTCCAATTGTCCAATTCCATCCTGCTGAATTTTGGATTGGGTCATAATCTTCTAATTTTGTTGCAAAATATTTTTCACCCCATTGCCATGGTAACATTAATAATTTAGTTAAAATAGATGCGGTTACCATTCTTAATCTGTTGTGCATAAATCCGGTTGTATTTAGTTGTCGGATAGCTGAATCACAAACAGGTATTCCAGTTTCGCCATTACAAAATTTTTCAAATAATGATTTATTATAATTCCATTTTAAATGATTATATTTTTCTTTAAAAGTTTTATTTTTACCACTAATTTGACCATCTAAAATATGTTCATTATAATAATATAATTGATAATAAAAATCACGAAATATTAACTCATTAATTATACTATCAATATGAACTGCTTTATGATAAACTTCTCTAATTGATACTGTTGAAAAATGATTATGTGAACCTAAAAATGTGGTCTTGTACATAAAATAATCCCTATTTTTACCATATGATTTAAAATTATCTATTTTATCTAATATTTTTAATCCATTGGTTCTCCCACCATGAACATTTATATTTGGATTTGGTTTATAAAATTCATCTATTTCTTTTTCAGATATATGATATTTAATTTTTTCTAATTCACTAAATTTTTTAAAATTAAAAGATTTGAATTTATCAACTTCTCTGACTTTAAGTTTTTTAAGTTTATTTTTAAATGGTGAATAAACTTGATAATTTGTTCCATCATCTTTTAATGTTTCTCCATCTAATATATTAACAAGAACATAATCTTCTTTTTCATATAATTTAATATTTTCTTTTTTACAAAATTCTCTAATACTATTATCTCTTCTTTTAGCATAAGGTGTATAATCTATATTAAATCCTAAAGAATTTATACCAATTTTTGAATGTATTTCTTTTAATACTTTTAAGGTATCACCGTAAAAATAATATAATGATAATTCATGTAATGATTCAATCATAAATTGAACTGAATTATGTGAAAAATATTCATTTTTTGATGGTTTAATTTGTTCTGGTGTAAAAATAAATATTGGTGTAACATATTCTTCATTTTTTAATTGTTCAATCATAGTAGTATTATCATTATTTCTTAAATCTCTATGGTGTAAAAATAGATTTAATTTATTAGTCATAATATATTATAATGTGATATATTTATATAGAATTATTATAATAATTATAATTATTATAATAATAAATATTTATTATTATAATTTAAAGAAAAATAATATAAGATAAAGAAAAAGCGATATATATTATATAAATATGGAACAATTGTTAAAACAAAAAGAAGAATTAAATTTACTTAAAAATAAATATAATAAGAAATTATTTTTAATAGAAAGTGAGTTGATTAAGATAGAAAAAGAAATGACAAAATTTAACGAAGAAATATTATTAGATACATTAACATTAAGTGAACAACAAAAACAAATTGTTAATGCTAATGAAAAAAATATATTAGTTATTGCTTGTCCAGGTGCAGGTAAAACTCATACATTAATATCAAGATATGCTAATTTAGTTTTAAAACATGATGTAAAACCAGAGTCAGTTTTATTAATTACATTTACAAAAAAGGCTGGTCAAGAAATGCAAAAACGTTTAGAAGATATTATACCAGATAAATTACCATTTCATGTTGGTTCATTACATGGATTATGTTATCGTATTTTACAAAAATATAATAATATTAATTATACTGTTTTAGATGAATATGAAACACGTGATTTAATAAGAATAGAATCAAATAATATTTTAGATAATGATAAATTAAATTTAGATTTAGAAACTATAACTTTATTAAAATCAAAAATAACATCAATTATTGAACAAGTATCATTAACATATCCATTAAATTTTAAAACTATTTTAAAAAAACTAAATTTAAGTAAACATTTAGCAGTAGTAAATCAAATATATAAATCATTTGCTAAAAGAAAAAAACAAGAAAATTTAATAGATTTTAATGATTTAATGATTTTATTTTGTGATTTTTTAAAGAGTTCAAAAAGTCAAGAATTTATTAATTCAATAAATTATATATTTTTTGATGAATATCAAGATATTAATCCTATTCAAAATTATATATTAAGTGTTTTTAAAGATAAAACTAATATTATGGTAGTTGGCGATGATGCACAATCTATTTATTCATTTAGAGGTTCATCTGTTGATTTTATATTAAGTTGTCCATATCAAAAATATTTATTAGTTGAAAATTATCGTTCGACTCCATCTATTGTTAATTTTTGTGAAAACATAATAAAAAATAATACAAATCAATTTGAGAAAAATGTTAAATCTGTACAATTATTAGAAGGTATTAAACCAGATATTCATGGATTTAAATATCAAAAAAATCAATATGAATGGATAATTAATGATATTATTAGAAAAGTAAATAATGGTGTTAAATTATCACAAATGGTAATTTTGGCAAGAAAAAATGATTTAATAACTCAAATTGAATTAGAATTATTACAAGCAAAAATAGCGTATGTTAAACAATTAGGAACAGCATTATTAGATAAACCACATGTTAAAGATTTTTTAGCTTTTATTATTATTTTATTTAATCCTAAAAGTTCTATACATTTTAAAAGAATTATTAGTTTACACAAAGGATGGAATATTAACACAGCAAATCAATTAGTTGAATCTACAACTGATATAATGGGAAAAATTAAAGAATTAAATGATCCACAATTAAATCAATTAATTAATTTATATAATATTTTACAACATAAAAATACTGATTTAGAAATAGCAAATGAAATATTAAAATATATTGAAAAATTAAAAAAAAATGAAGATATGATATCAGATATTAGATATTTATTAAGTTTTTTAAAAAATTCATCATTAAAACAATTTATAACTAATTTATATTTAAGTCTTGAAATACAAACTGTATCAGAAAATGTATTATTTTTATCAACAGTTCATGGTGCAAAAGGTTTAGAATGGGAACATGTATATTTAATTGATGTTAATGATACTGATTTTCCAGCTATTAGAAATAATCAATATTTTATTGATGAATTAAATGAAATAGAAGAAGAAAGAAGATTATTTTATGTAGCATGTTCACGAGCTAAAAAGTTTTTAACAATAACATATTGTTCAGAAACAATATCACCATTTATTTATGAATTAAATAAAGAATTATATTTAGCAAATAATGTAGAATGTAATTTAGTAAATTATAAAACCAAAGAATTATGTTCACAATTAAAAAACATAAATGTAAAAGAAAAAATATTAAATTCAGAATGGAATATACCATTAAAAATTAATAAAATGAAAATTAGATATATTATAAATAAATTTATGAACTATTTAATTCAAAAAATAATATATAATAATTATCCAGATAAGATTAAGAATTTTGATTTAAATTTAATTCATAAAAATCAAAACTTTCCACAAAAAATTTATCATGATTATATTGATAATAATAATCATTGGTCTAATTTATTAGATATAATATTTTTTATTAGTTCTTATTTAATTGAAAATAAGAATACAAATAATTTAAATGAAATTAAAGAGTTTTTATTAGCACCTGAACAATTTTTATTTTATAAAGAAATAGAACAATCTATTAAAAAATTAGTAGAAATGTTTAAACCAAAAAACATTAAATTTGAAAATTATTTAATGTTAGATGATATTTTAATTGATATTAAAAGTTCACAAAATGAGGTTTGTACATTAGATAATATATGTAAAATTTTAGAAAAAAATGGGAATAAAGAAATTAGTAAAATATGTATTTACAATATTGAAAATGGAATTATTAATATTTTAGATTTCTAAAATATTTACAATATTGAAAATGGAATAATTAATATTTTAGATTTCTAAATTATTTATCTAATATATTTTATATGCCAATTTGCAAAAATAATTTAAAAAAATCATATACAGGAAATGAACCTTCACCAAAAGGATTAGGTTTTTGTGCCAGTGGTGAAAAAAATGGTGTTGAAATGAAAGGTAAAGATGGTAATATGTGGATAAAAAGTAATGGTAAATGGGTTAAAAAATCCGATGATAAGGATAAAAAGTTATTGTTTAAAAAATTATATAATTGGTGGAGAAAATTAGCGAATGGTAATATAATTATAATTTATCAAGATAATTCATCAAAATTAATAAAAAGTACCATGAAAACAAGTAAAGCACAAACAACTGATATACTAAAAAAATGGGAAGAGTTTAGTAATGATACTAATATTAAAGCAATAATTTGGAGTGCACCAAGTTCAGATGAAATTGATAACTTTATTGAATATTTAATAAAAAAATCAAAAAATAAATTAGGAGAATTATTACAAATTAAAAATTTACCTGCATATTTAATAGAAAATTATAAAAAATATTTTATAAAATATAATTTTATTAGTAGTAAAGATTATACATTTAAACCTTAAATTATTTTATATTATATAATATTATATAATATTATATATGTATGTTATTGAACCAACATGTGGTTTATGTAATAAATTAAGAGTTATATTTTCATATTATAAATTTTTAAAAAATAATAATAATGAAAAACTAGTTGTAATATGGAAAAAATCATCAGAATGTCCTGGTTATTTTTTAGATTATTTTGAACCTATTGATAATATTATATTTGAATATAATAATAATAAAAAATTAAAAATTAATTATAAAGGTTATGAAATAATTAAAGAATATATACCAGATTATAAAGAATTAAAATTATTACCATTTATTTATGAAAAAATTCAAAATAAAATAAATATTTTAGGAAATAATTATATATCTGTTCATATAAGAAGAACTGACCATATTAAATTAGCAAAAAAACATAATTGTTATATATCTGATGAAAAATTTATTGATTTTATTAATAATAATAATAAGAATAATCTTTATATTGCAACAGATAATCAAGAAACATATAATACTTTTTATAATAAGTATAAAAATATAGTTAAATTTGAATATTATTCACCAATAAATAATTTAAGACAAACAACATTAGAAGATAGTATAATTGATATGTATATGTGTATATATTCATCAAAATTTATGGGTTCCGGTTATTCATCATTTAGTACAACTATTAAATTAATTAGAAATGAAAAATTAGATGAAAATAATTGTGAACTACTTAATTTTAAAACAAAAAATTTAAAAAAAATTAATAATAAAATTATTTTATTATTAAAAATAAAAAAAAATTAAACAGATGTATCATTTGGTACAACATTTTTTCTAACAATTTCTTCTATTTTCATAACTATTGTAATATCTGGTATATTTGGTAAATATGATTTAACAGAAGGTAATGTAAGTGGTTGATATAAATTAAAATATTTATTATATATGGTACCAACTTGTTCATAATTTGAATCTAATAAACTAAATTTAAATCTTGTATTAGTTGTTTGTAAATTAGTAGAGTTATAAACTTCAAAAGCTTCACCTCTAAGATATAAATAATCTTTTGATTGTGTAGATGGGAAAAAAACACCAAAAGAATCATTTACTTCTGGTTCAGTTGATACAAATTTAGAAGGTGAAAAGGGATTTATATTAAAATAAAATATTTTTTCATCTAATAAATCTCTAACACCAAAGTTAAATTGACTAATTTTAATAATTTTATTAATAGCAAAACTATAAGGATTTGTATTATCATAAATATTAGGATATCCATCTGTCCATTCTCCTAATATAATAACTTTTGTATTTGAAATAGTTAATTCTAAAGAACTATCAATTTTTTCAAATTTAATTGATTCTATTTTAAATAATTTTCTTTCTTCAATATCAGATAATGAAGAATTTATTTGAAATTCTAAATATTGTTTTGGATATACATATTGAAAATTTAATGGATTTACTTTTTGAATAAATATTGTATTTGAGTTAATATAAATATTATTTTCATTATCTAAGTCAACCTTTATTATATTTTTATAAAAATCACCAATAGTTAATCTATTTGATGTATAACTAGGTAATGGATATAAACTAGTATTTGATACTTGTATTAAACTACCAACTATTTTAGTAATAGGATAAATATTATCATTAATATTTAAATAACTATATATATCTGATTTAATATTAATATATTTTAAATAATAAGGATTATTATATTCTAATGCAACTAAATTAATTTTTCTATTATTTAAATCAACTAATTCAATAACTTCAACTTTAGATTCAACACCACTACTATTAACAATAGTAATTACTGTATTATTAATATTTATTCCAGGATAATAACTTAATGTTAAAGTATTTGATGTATCATATAATGGTGTTATTCCATTAAATGGTTCACCCATAAAATCACGTGGAATAAATCTAGGAATTAAAATTTGTGATACTTGTATTTTTTTTATATTTTCAAATTTTGCAGGTATTATAGCACGTTTTTCTTTTAATGAATCAGAATCTTGATGAAATCCTAATTCAAAATTAAATGGATTGGGTTCTTTACTTATATTTCTACTTTTTGAATTAATTTTTAGTGTATAAACATTAACATCAACATCTTTAAAGTTTATTTTATCAAATTTATAAATATTTGATTGGTCATAATTTGTTATACCACTAATATCATTATTACTTATATTACTCATATTA
>JACCEA011347839.1_pt1 | contig 37808 bp, 63 predicted proteins | sample 7449851 | NCBI WGS metagenome assembly JACCEA01 (sample SAMN15323453, study PRJNA562643) | freshwater metagenome | isolation source: river surface water | place: USA:Blue River Watershed | collected 2017-08-18 | reverse complement strand
TGTAATCTTTTTCAATGATGACGAAGTATCTGGTGGACGGTGCCTTTACTTTTACCTGTTCTTCGTGAAGCGTTACCTTGCTTCGCATCTTTTCTACAAATTCACTCCCATAGAATTTAATAGCTTGTTCGGTGAAAACTACCACATTTTTACTATCAGCATATGACACATAATCGGCGGCGCTGTCGCCCATGAACCTCGGTGCTTGGGTAGTGCCGATTTTGTTGGTTGACCCAAATTTTGTAGCAAACGTGATGGTGTTACCTACAGAATACCCCGAGAAATCTTTGGTAAAAATGATAACATCACCCAATTTAATTTCTTGTCCGATTGCGTCTTTCATCATTAATCCTTTTATTTTTACTAAACTAATAAAATTATACCATAAAAGTGGATAAACAACAACCACTTTTATGGTAAATTAATCGTAGTAATACCACCAAAGACCTTTTATAACTCTTTTTTCGGTAAGCATAAGGTTTTCTTCTTCACAGGTTTTCATTGCTTTAATAAGTTCTTGCTTATTAGTTGCTCTAAGCTTCCACCTACTATACTCTTTCAACCTACGGTTTCCAGTCCAGTTTCGTGGGAGTTCACCATACCACCAAGCATTAAGCTTTTTAATAACCTGTTCTTTAGTGCATCCGTGAAACCCGCCTACCCCACGATAGATAAGGTCTGCATACAATTTTTCATCATTGAGCCATGCATCAACGTAGTTGAATTTGTTCCATGAATTCTTTCTTCGATAAGTTCGCGACATATGTTTTCTCCTTTAAGATATATAAGCGCGTGTCGTATTCTAGATAAAATTTAATCATCATTTATTCCTTTATTAGTTAATAACTTGTCCACATGCACGAATTTCTCGCACATTTTCAAGACCAACTACTTTGACAACAACATCATGTTCGATATCGTTAGTCTTGTTTTCAGTTACACCATTAGACAACAGTTTCTTTGCTTCACTCGGAGTCAAAAACTCGATTACTTGTTCTTGAGTCGCAGGTTCACCATTAATTTCAAAAGTTGCTTTTGCATTGTTATAAATGCAATACAAATACTCTTTCCCGTTATTCTTATGAGTAACGATAGAATAACAGTCATGGTCATGGGTATAATACGTATCAGACTGAACAAAGTTCTCAATGTCCGTCTTTTCATTGTCTCCAAAAGAAGCAGCACTACGCTTAACCGCATTGGAATAAACTGCACTCTGGATATTGGAGAAAAGTTGCACATTCGCATTAGTCGTCTTACGAATAACCATACCCTTAAATTTCGCAGCAGGTTTGACCGTGGTTTCAGTGACAATATGAGCCATCGTGACTGACTTACCATTCAGAATTTCCTTGATTTGCTTGGATTCCATGTTTTTCTCCTAATGAGTTTCCCGATGAATGTGATTATACACTAAACAATCGATGTGTCAAGAAAAATTAAGTATTCTGGAAACGATTGCCATTAATTTTGGACTTGAAGGCATTCACGATGCTGTTATCCACATATTTACTAACAATGTCTTCCCATCCATGAAACCCTACCAAACTCTTTACCGTAGACGAACTAACCTCAGTCATAGAATAAGGTGGGATAAAGAACACGGTTTCAACGTTCGGGTTAATCTTTCGATTAACCTGTTGAATCTGCGACTCATAGTAGAAGTCTTCTGGGTTACGGATACCACGGAAAATATAGGAGGCACCGATACTCTCTGCATGGTTAATCAGTAGTTGGTTATTAATTGACTCTACCACGATGTTTTCATTTACCGTTTCCTTGATATTTTTTGCAAGGACATACTTTACTTGTTCGGCACGTTCATCGGGAGTAAAGTAGCCTTTTTTTGAAGAGTTTACACCAATAACAACATGCAACTTACCTTCCGGGCCAATCATATTTGCCGCTGCATTGATTAGCCATACATGTCCAATCGTGATAGGGTCAAAAGACCCAGCAACAATACCTACTTTATGATACATTTTACCCCCTTTTAGATAAAATATCAATCAACATCTGAAGATTTTTTCTTCCTGTTTCTTCCCACTCTTTACCGATTTCTGATATAAAAATCCGTGGTCTATCCAAGAAATTCTCTAGGACAGATACGCGCCCTTTTCTGTAGGTGTCATCATCGTACCTAGAGAATTCTTTGCGTATGTCTTTCTCAAATTGTATCACAGTTTCGATAGGTTCTGCCAGAATTTTGATGTCAGCATCAAGGAACATCTTGATATCTTCAATTTCACTATCTGACAGTAATGATGTATCAACCCTGTCGATAGTGTGCCCATGTGTGCAGTCAATCATGGTTGCTGCTAGGGTGACAGTCTTAAAGTCAGCACCATTACCATCGTATACAATATCTGGATTATCACTACTTATAATCTCGATAAATTTGTCCCGAGACAACATTTCATTGTACTCACAGGAATCATCCACCTTATATACGAAGTCATGGAAGTATGCAGCAAGTTCAGCAGCCTCGAAGTTACTGAACCTGTCTTTATTTTGAGTCAATACATTTAACACATAATCAATATGGTTATTGTTATGGTAATGTCTATGACTCTTTTGATACTCTTCATACAGCATTGTTAGTGTATTCTGACTTATTTTCACCATGAAAAAAAACTTTCTTAAATTTGTCCGTAAGTAGAAGTAGATTCAGAACCTTCAGAACCCGAACCTCAATGTTCTTACCATCGGTGGTATCGATTACATAATCCGCATTCTCAATCTTTATGCGTTGTGGCATCTGAACGGACATAATATCACGAATTTTTTCTTCAGTAAAGTCATCCCGTTGCTTAACTCGTGCAATACGGACATCATCGTCACAGGCAACAACAATTACCTTTACTTTAGAACGAGTCATTTGCATGTTAGTAGACAACTTCTTCATCTCAAAATACATAGGCATTTCAATCACTAGTGTATGCCCGTGCTTTCGATTGACTAGCTCAATGAACTTGGATTCAACCATCTTAAAAAAGAATTCATTTAGCTCATCAAGCAAAATTTTGCTGGTATCTTGTTTGTCCTTATCAAAAACAATATTACTAATCTCGTCCTTATCGGATGTGCCAAACATCGTCACCAGAAAATCCTTAACTTCATCCTTGGTATATAGTTCATTAGTATAATCATCAAAGTTGAAGAAATCTACTTTTACCTCTGACGTTTGCTTGATCATTTCAATAACAGAGGACTTACCAGAACCAATGCCACCTGTAACCACAACAGTTTCAATTTTCATTTGAACTTCTCCATAAATAGAATGATATTCTATTTCGTTTCTTCATCTTCCCACAAAAAATTGTGCTTTATATTTGGTGTATCAATATGACTACCAAGTGCATTTACCACACAAATTTCATCAATTTCTCGTTAAATGTTTTATTCTGTACGTGTCAACTTTCGCATCCCAAACTGGGGCAGCAACATACTTGTGCTACCTTTTTCATCAAAAGGTTTTTTTAAGGTGACGATAAAATATGGGCATGAATATGGGTGAACGGTAAATCCAATACCAGTAATAGTCCCTTTCCTATTATCCAAAAAATCTGAAATGTTCTGGGTGATGACCTCATCACCAATTTTAAATTCATAATCCATTAATTATATACCTTATACTTAAGATTTATTACTTTTGACTCTTTCTTGTAAGCAGTAAGCTTTTTAATCAGTGTCGACATCAGTTATAGGTGCCCACAGTTTAGCAAACCGAAGAACATTCGGGTTATCTTTACGTGGGCACACTACTACACACGAAGGCTCCCCGTTAAGGGTGTTGTTTTCATGTCCGATATAAACCCGATCCAACTGAGTAATTTTATAAAATTCTTTTTTATTCACTCTGACGACACACTTCTTGAATGACTTTTCAAGCCATTCTTGGTAATGCATATCGTGTTGAAATTCGAGATGGGCACCCAAAACGGAATGTGCCACCAGCGTGGGTGTCATGTAGTCAGGGAATTCATCCAGAACAGCAATATACATTTTCATAACTACCTCCTATATGTTTAAAGGGGCGATTAAGCCCCTTTTTGTGTATTACGCGGTCTTCAGTTCGTCAAGCATCTTATTAAGGTCTTCGGTCGAAGCCGTCTTAAGAGTATTTTCTTCACGGTCTGCCAGAATTTCCATGATCTTTTGACGCTTTTCTGCGGTTTCACGGGTCTTTGCTGCGGCCGCATTTTCTTCCAGGCGAACATGGATAATATGCATAACAATGTCAAACATAAGTTGGGTTCGATTGGTTTTCGAGGAAGTAGCCGGTTTATTGACGAAAGAAACTGCATCTTCGGTATTTTTCAGCTCCTTATACAGTCCTTTTGCGATGTCATCAAGGTTTGGTTTATTGGTTTTTGAAGAAAGGGGAAGATCCCACAGGTCTTCAACCGAAACAGCACCTACTTGAGTTTGAAAACGAATACGTTCGCGGCTGGCTTGTTCAAAAATAAACATATTGTATTACTCCTATTGATTATTAAAAAGTTACGTTGATTACACGAGTAAAACTACCCTTAACACGAAGCATCACAGAGTTTTTCTGCGTGCTGGAAAACCCTACACCACTCAGTTGGTCGTTAGATTCCTTGGTAGTCATCTTACTCCCCACAATTTCAAACACCTTACGATGCTTGTTTAGTTCTTCTTTCAGGAACTCGTTAAAGAACCCACGAGCACTACCATCATTTACACAACCATCAAGCATGAAGAAATAATGCTTGTTACCCACACCCTTTTCATCCCAGTAGTTAGGTGAAAGCATGATAGCATTCACCGGGACATAAGTCAAGGTGTTAAGACCCCAAATTTCTTTAGACTTCATAGTGCTGGGTAGAGAATTAAGAATGGTAATGCCATTCTCCCTACTGTAATTAAATTCTACTACAGTCACGCTCTTCTTATCCGCAACAGCACCTTCATGCACAAAAGTATAGGTAGTTCCTTTAAAGTCGATTTCTACCTGAAACCCCACATCAGTGCTTTCTCGCTTTGCGAAGTTATGCACGAACAGGCGATACTTACCTTCCTTCATCTTAGAAACACGTTCATAGAAAATGTTTTCCACTGGAGTTCGGGTAGAACCCCCGCCAGCATTCATATCCACGTCAAGTGCACCACCCCCCGGAGACTTACGAAGGCGAGTACCAAAATAAATTTCATACCCATCAGGTTCAATCATATGAAGGTCAAGGTCATCAAAGTTGAACCATGCAAGGCGACAACACACATCACCAGAAACGTTACCACCCGCTGCCTTAACTCGTTCCTTGATGGAATCTGCCATATTACCAGCATACGACCAGCTAAACTTGTTATCCCATTTGAACATATTACCAGAAGAAGGATCAACCGGAGCAATCAGGCTAACAAGGTTATTCTGATGACTGTTTTCAAGCATAAGTTCAACCGAATCAACACGGGGAAGAATGTCACTGATAAACTTATCAATAGTCACCTCTTCTACGGTATCCTTCTTCTTCTTAGAACTCTGAGTAACAACTGCCGCCGAGATATCATCGAACACATCACCCAAAAGAGCATTTTTAGTCTGCCGATTTGCAAAAAGGATGTTGTTAATCGAGATGTCAGTAAGGGTAGCAAACCGACGTTCCAGTGCAGAGGTAAGACCAAGGTCATTGACGGTATTCCGTGCAGCATCAATCATCTTCTTAGTTACCACAGCGGTAGGTCGCTTGTAGTTAGCCGGAGCAACCTTTGCCTCGAAGGACCGAACAGCATCATCAATTTCCTTACCAGAAGAAATATCATCGATAAGGGTTCCGATAGCAGAGCTCCGAATATGCGCAGTTGCTCCAGAAATCTTACTTACGTTAGCCCAAACAAAGTTGTCCTTTTCCGAATTAGTCTTGAGTTTATCAAATTCCCCCTTAAGCTTCTTAAATTCATTCACAGTAGCAAGGTTTTCTTGACCACGATAGATTGCATTTTGTGCAATCAGATCCAACACAATATCAACAGATTCCATCGAAAACTCATTCAGGCTACGAAGAAACACGTCATGGCTGCTACGATGCGCAGCAACGCGAGAAGCGATCTTATCTTTAGGTGCAACATATACCTTTGGAATGTTCACAAAGAAGTGATCCCACTGTCGAATTCCGTTAAGGGTGTCCTCAAAGGATTTGTTAGAACCCGCAGTAGCTTCATAGTGAAGGAATTGACCGGCAACCGCCTTGCTCTTCACAAAATCTGAAAGAGCGGTGGCAACAACTTGATAATTCGGCTCATTGACAGGACCATCCCAGATTGTAACGAGCTTGTTATCAACGATGGAAACAACGTTACCCACTGCACGGATAAATTGCTTGCAACAGTTACAATCGTGCTCAGTTCGCTCACGATACATCGGGTTGGTGCCTTCAGGGAAAGCACTAAGGTAAGTACTCCACAGTTCATCTTTAGACACATCAACCGTGAATAGAGCACCCTTTGCCATCTTGGTGAATTGGGCAGCAACGGCAGTCTTGATAGTGGTGAAATCCATTTTTATTTCCTTTTGAGTTTATTAAATTATACAGCTTCGAGACAGGATTCGATGATTACGGTAGCAGGCCATTCCTTGTATTCATCAAAAATGACAATGTAAAACAACGGTGGATTGTTTTGGCTACCATGAGCAACACCTACAACTTTACCACGTTTTCCGTTTAATGGGTCACTTGAAGGAAAACATACAACCTTAACCTCTTGAAAAACTGAAAACATTTGTTTCTCCTTATTAACATCTGAGAACGAATTATACACAGAAACTTTTCTTGTGTCAACCACCGATATCGAACTTCAATTTTATTAGCCGAATTCCTGCGTTTTTTGCACTCATAAACCCAGAAAGAAACCGTTTGTCATCCTCATAAGTGTCAATAGTTTCCATTACGGATACGCACTCGTTGACAGCAATAGTTAGAATCTTTTTAATATCTTCGTCTGATAGGTTTACATTGGTATCTCTAAGCTCTTTTAAAATTCGTTCGTTCATTTATACACTTTCACAAATTGAAATCGAGTGGTGTCCCACTCGATTTTTTGATTATTGCTGTTGTTCTGCGCTGGACCAGAGAACTTCACGCTTACCACGAACACCGGGTTCCTTATCCTTCAGGCCAACACGAGCAAACATGCCGGTCTTCTCAAGGAAACGAAGAGTGTTGTTGGCTTCAATGGGTTCAACACCAAACTTAACTGCAACTTCCTTTGCCGTCATGTTGACAATTTCTTCCTTGTTTTCAGCCATCATGTTACGAAGAGTAAGAACGGTTGCAGAAGCCTTGCGACCAGCATTGCGGGTGTCACGAACAACTTGTTGAACTTCAACGGTGGCGACGAGTTGTTCGGCCAGTTCGGTGATCTTGACCTTGGAAACCTTGTTAGCCTTGGAGAAGGCAGCGATGATTTCGAGAGCGGAGGCGGTCAGGTTAGTGTTGGTCATGGTGGTTTCTCCTAATGAGTTGTGTTTGGTTAAGTTGTCTTGCTATGTTTCGTATTATACAGGTTTTTAAAATTTTGTCAACTACTTTTTAAACAATTTTAATACAGTCTTCAGAGTATCCGCCAGTAATCGAACCTTTAGTAAGGTTAAGAGACATGGAAATGATTGAGTATGTATAGTGTTTACCAGAAGGATTTTTCTTCTCCTCTGCCAGAGCGGTTTCTGCTTTATTCATTTCATCCCAAGCGGTTTTATTAAACGAAAGAGAGTAAAGTGGAGTGCCATCACAATCACGGGTGTGGGCAACAACGAACAAACGAACACCGAAAGTGTTATTCTCATCATATTCGTCATTATATACAATTTCAACCAAAGACCCTACCGGAATCTTATGGGGGATTTTTTTGTTGTTTTGTTCAACAGTAAGACCATTTTCTTCAATAGTATTTTGAACAAGCATGTTGTTTCTCCTAATGAGTTGTTTGTTGATTCGATGTAGTGAATTATACAGCAATCTAAGATAATGTCAACTAATTTTTTAAAGAGTTTTAATTACACTCTAAAATCCCCAAACGTGGTCATTGCATCATTGACGTTACCCCAAATAAACCGTTTGTAACAGCGGCCATCACCAGAAGTCCTACCATAAAACCCAAACTTGTTTTTATCAACAAGATCTCGGTCATACCTGATGTCAATTACCTTAAAGCCTTTTTCTGTAAAGTAATTCTCGATTTCGTGATTGGCAATCGAAACGTCAATAAATGACTGACGAGCAATTGCCATATATTCATAAATATTTTGGATATTGTTGTGATACTTAACTTCAATTGCCGTGGGAAAGTAGGTAAATTTCATTTTATTGCCCGTCCCCATAAATAAAATTGATCATATTTAGTTCAAACTCAGCATCATTTCTGTTGATATATCGGGGGTCTTCTACTAAATATACAACTAACCCATCCATATAAACACTACTAACACTGGAATAAAAACCATCATCCCCAACAATATCACTAATGTAAATGTTTGTCATTTGTGTATCCTAATGAGTCATTGACCATTGCCGTAAATGAAGTGCATCATATTGGTTTGAAAAATAGGATCGTAATGATCGGGGCTATTCTGATTGTAACGGGGGTCTTCCATCACATCCAGCATAAACTCACAAACGTAATTCATATCAGCGGTAGAGTGAAAGCAATCAACAACGCCAGCAACGTAGGTGTTTTTCATCATTTTGTTTCTCCAAGTGAGTTATCCGATGAATGTAATTATACACTAACTAACTTTTATGTCAACCCTAATTTACACTTTATAGTTCCTTAATTTCGTTTCGGGAAAACGAAATATCCCTACAATAAATCTTGTATACGTCATGGGGACATTCAACTCAATAATCCTCATGGATACGTTCATTTTGATATACCACACCACAATCGTCTAAGTAACATTTATACATTTTAGATGATTTTCAGATAATCCAAGATTTCTTTTTTGAAGAGATCATTATCCTTGGTGTTAGAGGACAGAGAAAAGTATACGCTATATTGCGGTTGATACCAACCCGCTTCAATTGCAGTATACATCTCCTTATCCAAATTGAGAGCACGAGTGTGCTTATTCGGGTAGTAGGTTTCTTCAAAAAGAGGTTGGTTATGATCAAAAAACTCGCTAAAGTCAAAGAACAGCTTATAACACTCGTCCTCATCTGCGTATTCAACGTGAGTAAGATACGCATGCATACCTGCCTCGACAAAGTCATCTTCAAAGATGAATTGCTTAAATTCGACTTTGATAGGGGAGGTGATGTTGGAGGTGATGTTCATAATTACTTCCTTTGGTTAGTTGATAGGTGTAATTCTATCAACTAAACCGTTGGTTGTCAAGCCTCTGTTGTAAATTCTTCCCAATTTGGAGTGACCCAACGAGAAAACGCATCTAACCCATAAGCATCCTCAAGAGTAGGTTCCTCAAAATAAATTTTAAGTTCCTTGTCTTTTGTCATCCCTATACGAAATTTTCGAGTTACCATGACAGGGGTGATGCGGTATTCTGTAGTATCGCTTGAGAAGTTAGGTGTCATGGAAAACTCATTTACCCAATCTTTCCAATCGTACTTATATTCTTCCATTGCATTTTTTCTGGTTCTATATTGAATCCGCCCACCGTGAATCCAATGCATAATAATTTCTGCTTTTGGGTGACGATAACTCTTAGGTCGAATTACCTTGTTAGCAGGGTAATTCATAACGTGCCCAGTGTCAACAAGTATAACTGTTACCATTTGCAATGATTCGTGTGAGTTAACTACTAAACCAACTCTACCTTCCTCTGTTTTAACTTCTTCGCCAATATTAAAATAATTTGTCATTAACATAACTCCATTTTATTCACTAAGTTTTTTCAACTCTTCATTAAGTTTTTTAATTTCCTGTACAATCTCCATACGCTTACGATCAATAATTTGTTGTTTAAGGGTTTCCCTATCGTAAGTTATCTTCTTTTCCGCACGGATAACAAGTTCACACACATCAATCTTACTAATTTCTTTATAGCGAGCAGAACAATGTTGAAGAAGCAATTCTGCGTAATTCATCGCATCTTTATATGACAATGCCTTTGCATTATTAAGAAGGCTCACAAAACAAACAAGGCCCATGTCATCCTCTGAGTAAAACCCCATAGAATCAAGATTTGCATCAAAAAATTGAAGAGTGTATTTCTCTTGGTTCATAATATTTCTCCTATGTTAGGATGGAATGTCTACCTTAATAGCAGTGTTTCCATAAATTTCTTTCATGTAACTTAAAATTCCTGGATGGATGTAGTCTAGTTCTAGTTCTTCCACTTTACACATACCAGAACAAGTTTTTACCCTTCTCGCCAATTCTTCATTAGTAAACACACCCATTACATTATTACACGTCCCAGAACAGAATGTATTTACTACTACGTATAGTTTTACACTCAAATGTAGTCTCCGACATTAGTCACTTTTTCAAAATACTGGGTGTTTCCATTAGTGAGTTTATTGAACTCATCTTCAGAAATTTCCCAGTTTTCCTCAGTGTCAACTGGATCGCTCCAACAATTACCACTGTTGATATTGATGAGGGTGCATTTGCGGTTACCAATACGCGCAACCATATAAATTCCGCCAAGATCCACATTCAAGAAAAAGCTACCAATTTTAATCATTATATTTCTCCTAATGAGTCATTATACCATTTGTCTTGCTATGTTTCGTATTATACAGGGTTTAGTTAGGTTGTCAACTCAAAAGGGAAGGAAAAACAAACACTATTAAACCTCTTTTCAGGGCACCCCTCCACTTCAATAGTGGAAGACCACCCACTGATGTGGATGTCTCTAACAGTTACAACCTGACCTTCATGGAAGAATTCGCGCGGATCTGCATTTCCAGTCCATGTGGCCTGAATATCATCTGCCCCGGTGAAAATCATTTCTTTACCAATATAATCGCTATGTTTCATGATGTAGTATTCCTTTCAGTGGTTTATTGAAATCAAAAATCGAAAATACGAAGTTTCTTATTGATATCCATTTCGTTAAAGATATGAACCGGGTGTTGATTCTTCTTCTTAGCTTCAAAGAAAATACCAGAACCTGAAAAATCCTTTACCTTAAGAGCAAATTCTTTTTGATCGGTAATACCAGAAACCATGTCCCACTTCACTTCAAGAGTGCGAACAAACCGCTGGACAGCTTCGATAATAGGGTCGAACGCAACTTTATCTTCTGGGAAATGAATCAAATATTCTTCATGATCGTTGATAAGAACAAGGGTATACGCTCGCTTCATGGAAAGAGCACCATTTTCGCGAAGACCGTGAATCGCAACATAACCCGGAGACTTACACTTAACTCGCTTTCCCGACACCGGATCAAAGCAAACGTAGCCTTCCGCAAGAGCAGGAAGTTCATCAATCGCCTTTTTAATATCATCAAAGGAACTAAGATTGTAAGACTTTACAGGAAGAACATTAAGTTCATTTTCTTGGAGTTTTGCCGCATGAGCCAATAGCCAGTTATAATCAATATATCCTCCAGTGGAGTTATTGCGAATAGCAGTAAGAACCATATGGTCATAGTCGTATCGAGTTACAATTCTATTTGAGGGTCCGCAATATTCAAAAATATACGTATATTCAGTGCTAAATCCCTTCATATGATACTGAAAATCATCCTCGCTTGCATAACCAAACGCAGCAAGAACCTTTTCACGGAAGGTGCCACCAGTGATATGATCGCCTTCAGCTTTCGCAAGACTGCGAGTAGAGATTTCCCACTTAGAGGTAACATGGTTGTAGTAAACCCCAATCAAAGAACCGTCTTCTTTGGTGAAAACATACGAACGGGTAATATCAAAATCCGAATAAAATTCAGGGCACTCGCCGTGGTTGAAGAACCGATCAAACTTACGGGAAACCACACCATAAGTATGCATGTTCAGAATCAGAGAACGACATTCGATAACAATCGGATGGCTCTTAGGAGATTCAATTTGGTCGTAGTTAAGGATAACAATACCATCTTCATGATAAATCTTGAACTTAATGCCAAGTTCTTCCTTCAGCTTTTCAAGCTTCGCTTCAATGGTGGGTTCGGTAGAGTTAACAAGGTACTTTTGAATTTCCAGCATTTTATTTTCCTTTTGAATTTTCAGTGTGAGTATTATCGCATTAGTAATTGCATGAGTCAACTACTTGACACAAAAAAATACCGTTATAACCACGATCCCAATCAAAATTCACCCGATCAATGTTAAAAGCAACTGCATATTCGTCACTCATGTAATCAGGCTTTACTACTACATTCTTCCATCCATTGTTTGCTGCAACTTTTGCTGCGAGGATAAAAAGATTATCACCAAATTCATGGCGAGGGGAACACATCCCCACAATAATGACTCGAATCGCACGTTTTCCGATTCCACGGACAACATAAGCGTCCAAAAATTCGTTGTAGGGCTTTTCGCACAATTTAATGGTAACGGTCATTTCGTTTCTCCTAATGAGTTCTAAAGATTTAATTATACTCTATTTTTTGTGTAAGTCAATAGCGTTCTATACTTTTATTAATTTTTTCTACTTCTGCTTGTAGCTCGGCAATCTTTTCGAGCCTTTCTTTAACTTCCCTTTCCGCAATCTGTTTCTTTACAGTGTTACTTTCAGTGATGAAAAAAGGCGTCAGTGTTACTTTACAAACAGATGCTTTATGGATTGCTTTAAAGTCAGGATAAACATAACCATAACACTCTTCAGCCACTCTAAGCGCCCTTTTGTAATCAGTAAAAATTGCCGCTTGGGTAATCATGTCAGGAATCCACGGATATCCCCCAGATGCCGTGTCAGTTCCGTAAAAGCCGATAAGGTTATCATTGTTGTCATAAAAGAGAACGTAATACAAACTTTGTTCTTGCACTTGTGTCATATATTATACCTCAAAAAGTTAGAGTTACGCCATATTTCTCAAATTCTTCACCAGCGTCATACTCGCCGTTTTCTCGAATGGCTACACTACTTACATTCCCGTTTGTCAAGTTTTTGAGAATATCCACCGCCCCTTTGAGAGACATCCCAGTATGGGAACGAAGGCATTTTACAAATGGAACTCTGTTGTTTTCAAGTTTCTGAAAATCAAACGTATTGATATATACCGTATAAGAAACCCCCTCAGATGCAGATATCCTAATAGTAGATTTCATAATATTCTCCAACATATTATGGTTTACTTCATCAGGAAGGGCAGATAAGACTTTCTCGAATATATTTTGCCCCTCGATATCACCGTATTCTTTCTTAAGAGCTTGCATAAGAAGAATAGTGTGTCGAATTACTTGTTGCATGCACTACCCCTTTTGAGTATTTTTGAATAAAAATTACTTAATAGGGACAACATCAACACACCGAACATCTTTTCGGTTTTCCAGCTTAGGGACGTGAATAGCAATAGCGTCCTGAGTGGTAGGAAAAGACTGGCCTACCCAACCAAAGCCAGGAACATTCTTAAAAAAGTTAATTCTATGAGTATAACCAGTGGCGTTCATAATATATCTCCTCTTCAATGATTAGTATTCTACGACATCTTTTTAAACTTGTCAACTACCCCATACCTAACAAAATCTCTAATGGGTTCATATAGTGAGTGAAGAAGCTTTTCCATACTTTTTGCACAATCGAACGGGATATCTGAAAACTTTACCCATCTATAACCGTCGACTTCTGGAAATTCTGCATTTCTACAGGTGTCAATGAATATACTATCACATTTAAGTTCATCCATGTTAAGGGTTTTCTTCTCTACCATAGTAATAAACAACCAAAGGTTTTTTTGGCTATTATATTTACAATTTCCGATTTCCATAAGTGCACTTTTTTGTAGAGTAAGCCCAAATTCTTCTTTACATTCTCGGATTGCTGCATCAATCGGGGACTCATTATCTTCTACCATACCTTTTGGTAGATCCCACATTTGTGGGAAAGAGTTAGTAACGTGTCCCATTAGAATTTCGCACTTCTCATTTACAATAATAGTTCCTGCACTTTGCTTCATAACGTTTCCCTTTGCGGTTGATGTTGGGTCTGTGACAAATTCTACTTCGTCCCCATCACTGTTGACACATTCATACCACTTATAAACTTCGCCGAAATATGTTGGTAGAAGGTGATGCCACTCACTTTTAAAGAATATAGCAACCCCTAACACCCCTTCTTTTGTTTGAGTTATTTTAATGCCTGACGTTTTAGGAAGATTTTCTTCTACAAATACCCACTTTCCTAATTTTTTCATAGTTGGCATATGTTACTCGTCTTCATCTATATAAAAACTATATTTATTGATAAGTTTAGTCAGAAATTCTTTACTTTGTTCGAGTTGATAATAGGCATCTTCATTAACACCAGTTAGCTGGTCCAACATTAGCCTTTCTGACACTGCATTAATAATAACATCTTTATTGATAGGTGTAAAAGTATATTTGTCTTGAATATATTCAAAAATTTTACTTTTATCAAATTTAGTTACTTGAACAATAGGAATTTTCTTAAAAGATGCCATTTACACCCACTCCCCACTTGCCATCATTTCAGTTAGGCACGCTACAAGATTAATTTCCTGGTCTTGAACGAATGCCGCTTTATAAGAATAATCTGCCAGAAGAAGAATCATATTTGGGATACAGTTAGGGGAACACACAGTATTCAGGCTGTCAAAAAGTTTCCGATATATTACATGAACATCATTTTCGATGTTAGCAACAACCCAGCTTCTCATTTTCTTAAAGTCTTTGGTTTTTAGTGCGTCAAATAGTTCAGAAAATTCAATTTCCCCTACAGATTTTAGAATAGACGAGTCGATACTATGGTTGTTTTGAATTCCGAACTTTTGTAGTTCCCCAAGGGTTCGTCTAAAGTCAGGGAAGTTCTTTTCAATAATTTTTGCGACTACAGGCTTTTCAAAAGTGTAACTTTCCAAGGTAAGAATTTCACACACTCGTTTAAAAAATTGAACAACCACCTTTGATTTTTCTTCTTTTGAAAGTGAAAAATCTATTGGTGCCAACCGGGAATGTAGAGGATCAATCAGTTTATTTTTAAAATTGCATGTGAAAATAAACCTACAGTTCTTAGAGTACTGTTCAATGAAATTTCTAAGACTACGCTGCGCATCAATTGTCAACCCGTCTGCTTCATCAAGAACGGCAATCTTAGGTTTACCTGCAAGGCTAACACTTGAGGCAAATTGAGTAAGTTTTGTGCGAATAGTGTCAATACCATTCTCGTTGGAACAGTTAATTACCAGAATATCACTACCAACGTCACTTGCAAGTGCTTTTGCAAGAGTCGTCTTACCTGTTCCACCAGTGCCAAAAAACAACATATTATTGATTTCGCCTTGATCTACAAGGTTTAGAGCAAGGCTTTTAATCCGATCAGGAAGAATACATTCTTGGACAGAAAGTGGTCGATACTTTTCAACAAACAGAAATTCTTTATCATTTACGCATACATTACTCATTATTTTCACCTAATTTAAGTATTTTTGGAAGACTATTATATCACGGAAAATTTCTATTGTTCAAGTGAACGTGTTGCATTTTCATCATATGTGCGACCAGTTGTTCTAATAAATCTCTTCCTATTTCCTGTGAAAGCACATCAGTGTCCACCGTTTTTAGTCTATTCAAAACATCTAATGGCATCTTGCAATAAATGTGTAAATTAGTACACCAACTTATGCAATCCTTAACTTCTTCTACTCGTTCAACTTCAATCATAAAATGGCATCCTTCATAATGTTATTAAAAAAGCACTACCCTAAAAAGAAGAGTAGTGCCAGTTTAAGTTAATTAGATATCACTTTCGGGTTCCGCTGCAATAAAGTAGCTTAGGTCACGGGTGTTGCTCTTGAAGTTCATGAACTTCTTCTTACTGATAGACACTACATAATCATCAGTTAGCACCTTGAAGTTGGCAATCAGAAGACGACATTCAAAAGTTAGGTCAGTCTCTCCCAAGCTCTTTCGATATGAGTTAGTGCTGGGGTTCTTAGGGTCGGTGTTACCAACAACAAGAGTAGCAGTTTCCCCATCAGCAACAACAGATAGGGTATTACCACCAGTAATGCTTGCTGCCTTCTGAATTAGGGTAATATCACTTGCACTTAGGTTGAACTCGAAATGTGGGTCAAACGTGATTTCCTTGTTAGGAGGTGCCACGATGATGCTTGGGTCTGCATAGAAATATTCAAACTTACCACCATCCTTTGAAACAGTAAGGCTATTTTCGCCAAATTCTACATCTTGATCGTCACTATACGACAGGATACCTAGAAGAGAATTTAGGTCATAAATAGCAAACTCTTGTGGGAACTCTTCTTCTACCGTGGCACGTGCAAAAATGTTCATGCCTACAGAAATAGTGCGCAGTAGATTCCCCTCACGAATGAGAATGTTGCTGTTGATTTGTGAAAAATTCTTTAGAATTTCAATAGTTGGCTTTGAGATCTTCATATAATGTTCCTTTTTAGTTTATAATTTCTTCCGTTGTAATCCATACATCTCTAACCCCGTAAGTTTTGTTATCGGGTAGAGCCTGCACATTTTCCTTTAAACTCTTCGTTTCGTCAAGAGGGAATGTAAAATCTAGACATATTCCAGTTTTGTCTCTTATGTGCATTACTACTAATTTATTCTTAATAGGTGTAATACACCAAAAAAACAACAAAGACAATATCCACGGCCATTTAGTTACATAGTGTTCTTCAATCCACGCATATCCCTCCATAACATAATACGGGCCATTCATGTCTGCCATGACGTTAATCTTTACATTATCAGGGAAAACATCACCATAGGCAACATCTTCTAAAATAACGTTTCCAGTTATATCACATAAATTTCTCTTAAGTAATGTCATTAATACCTCATTCCTTCTTGTGCAGATGCAGAGTAAAAGCTAAATCGTTTTTCCCCTGCTTCAACCATTTGTTCAAAAGTGGAGTGTTTAATGTCCACCATCATCATTCCGTTAAAATATTCTTTTGCTGCGCTTTCACACCTATGCTTAAAAATAGGGTTTGCTTTTTCTTGGCATTGTTGCATCAGGCTACCCCATTTACTACGATACCATTTTTCTGCCCGAACTCGAATTTTGGTTTCGACCGGATAACAACGAACCACATTATAAGTTATGTCGCTGTCGATTGAGTAAGGAAAAGATGTGTTAGGACACACTTCTTTCTTATATAGCTCAGGTGCGAAGTCTCTTTTAAAAGACAATCGGTAATCTTCTACTCCATTGTCAATACTTGTGTATATTCCAACGGGGATTGCATAAACAAGCCCTATGGCAATACATGCGCCAATGAAATCTTTTGAGATAGTAGCAGCAAGCCAAAGCGCAAGCATAAATGCAGGAACGATAATTGCTACCAACATAACGTAATAAAGAACAGCTACACCATAGTAAAGAATATATTCAAAGATCATGGTCACTCTCCTATTGAGCCTATGAACACAATTCTACATTAAGTTAGAGATAATGTCAACCAAAATTAAACCCAGAGGTGTCCACCCCCTTAAAACTGCTTCCACTAAATGGTGTGCTGTCCTGCACATCTGAAATTGCACTTTGTTTAGGCTGGTTTCGTTGTCCTACTGGCGATGGACTGGATAGTCCATCTTGCGCCGACTTTTCAAGGTCGAATAATTTCATTTTACTACGTTCAACCCCCACAAGGAAAGGACCAAAACTCGCAGCATCAACAAATCGACTTTTTAGAAGCTTGAACATTAACTGATTTTGTTCATCAAGTTCTGGTGTTCTAATTACCCCTAATAACATATCTACGGTAGCAGCAAGACCAATAGACTCACTTACATCCTTCATACTAATGTCTGAGCTATTTACACCATCTCTGGTTGTTTGTGTTGCAGTTACTATGGGAAGATTAAGTTCTACTGCTAACCCTCTCAATTCCTCCGATATGCTTTTTACAATACTATAGCTATTGGCATTACCACCTTTTACTCGTTGGCTCAAGCAAATGTTTAGATAATCAATAAAAACTACATCTGGGACGAAATTCTTCTTTAGTTTTAAATCTGTTATTAGAGATTTGAAATGTCCTACATGCACACCTGATGTTGGATATTCTTTAACAATAAACTTACCATGTGTTTTATTTTTTATTTTACCGATTCTATCAATAAATTTTTCTTTTGAAAGAGTCTTTACCGCTGAAATATCCACGTTAAGTAGGTTTGCATCAAGACGGACGGAAGTAACTTCTTCACTCATCTCCATAGAAATATACAGAACATTCTTCCCACTGGATATAAACCCAGCAGCCATATGACACATGATAAGGGACTTACCTGCATTCATTGGTGCAAGTATACACGTTAGAGTCTTTTTTGGCAGCCCACCATCAGTTATTTTATTAAAATAATCAATGTCAAATGGGATTTTTTCTAATTCTCGGTGGTAAAACTCATACCGCTCTTCCGCATCTTCAAATAAGTCGTGGCCAATATTAGAATCAAAACATACTGATAATGCTTCTGTAAGTAATGATGGTAGTGCGTCTGGTTTAAGTTCCTTATCACTTCCATCTATAATCTTAATTCCACGTGCAATTGCGTTATAGATCGCCTTTTCTTTGCAAAACTTTTCGGTTTCGGAAAGCAACCATTCAATTTGAGTTCCTTCAACTGGGATTAATTCATAAACAGAATCTACTGCATCAGTGTACACCTTTTCAGGGATTGTATGGTCGTTTTGTAGTGAAAGAACTATTGATTCTATTGTAGGGTTAGAATTATATGTAGATACATACTTTGATATATGATCAAAAACTACTCGGTCAGTTGCTGACTGGAAATATTCTGACTTTAAGAATGGAAATGCTTTTTGTAGGAAAGATTGATTGTTTACCAGATTGCGAAAAATTGTTAATTCAATACGGTCCATATAAATCCTCTTGTTATTTTTGTAAATTACACTTAGGGAGATATCATACCAAAATACTCCCTAAGTGTCAAATATTACTCATCCGAACTAAATTTTACCAACAATAAGTCGTAAAGCAAATTTCCTAAAACCTCTTTAAAGTCACTTATGTCTTTTGTATCAACGGAACCATGAATAATATTATAGTCATATTTTAATCTTAGATTTTGAGAAACATGCTCTTCCACAAATTCAACTAAGTTGAATCTGATGACCACACCTTTAAACCTAGGTTCCAGTATTCTAATAGCCGCATTTGCAGAATCGGGGGCATCTTTATCATATTCAGTAGCAAACTGATAAAGAACCCCGTAGGGTTCTGGTAGATCACTCATTACTATCACCTGCCATAGATGCTTCAATCATAGCATTTTCGTCTTCCTCAGACATCATATCAGTATTAGCAATTTTATATCTATGCTCAATCCACTCATTAAATGATGGGTCTGTTAGAAGTGGCATCCAAAATTCAGAACAATTAGTGTCCTTTGCTCTCCATTTCTTTTCTTCAATTTCCCCAGTTGATGTAGTCACCCGAGAGTACCACCCCATGTTTGGTTTAACCACATGTCCAGATTCAAGAGCAAGATCAAGCAACCCAGACCACTTTTCAATGCCGCCTTCGTAAGTAACAGTAATAGGAATTTTTGATTTTTCGCGAACGTAACGTGACTTCTCGATGTTTAGGACAAAGTTATACCCTACGATGTCAGTTCCTTCTTTTTCCTGTTGTTTCCCTACAATGACGATCCAATCAGAGCTATACACACTACCAGTACCACCACTCACAATTTGCTTAGAATATGTTTCTTGACTATCGTATGTATGGTTGACTACCACCATAGGGATGTCCTTCATAGTGAGTATTGGAGTAACCATGCGGAAAAGTGACTTTAGCTGCTTTGCTCTTGTCATATCAGCAGCAGATTTACCGTCAAGAGCATCTTGGACTTCTTTGGCAGAAGCAATATTACCAATAGAGTCAATAATGACCATGATCTTATCGTCACGAGTAAGCTCGTCAAGCTGTGCCATTATATCAAACTTCAGTTTCTCAATGTTAGTAATTGGGGTGTGAATTACCCGGTCTAAGTCGATTTTGAAAGAGTTAAAGTACGCTGGTGGAGAACCAAACTCAGTGTCATAAAAAAGAACAACCCCATCTTTATACTTTTTTAGGAATGCTGACACCAGTAAAAGCATAAAACTTGATTTGAAGTGCTTAGATGGACCACAAAACTGACCCAAACCACTTGAGAACCCATTTTTAATAGAACCACTTAGGGCGATATTTAATGCAGGGACTGACGTTGCTATATTGTCTTTATCAGAGAAAAACTTAGTTGTCGCAAGTAATGAGGTTTCCTTAACTGTGCTATTTTTCTTTAAACGTTCTACTAATTTATTCATAAAAATCCTTTTAAGTTATTTACAATAATCTACTTCAATGTGAAACTTTTTTTTGGCATCTAAGTACGCGGTGATCGCGTCTTCCTCTGTGTCAAAGTGCCCAATAGGAATACATTCTTGATTTATATATATCCTTGTCCGATATTTACCGGCCTTAGTAAGGCTTACCCCTACATGGATATTTTTATTTTTTCTGAATTGTGGTCCATTTTGAGCATTTTCTGATGGGGTTACGTCTCTAAGGTTTTTTATTCTGTTGTTACTTTTATTTCTATCTATATGATCTATAACCCCTTTAGGTTGTTCTCCATATACGTAAAGCCAAGCCAACCTATGTGCTTTATATGCAACATTTTGTATTTTTATATCTATATACCCATCTTTTTTTCGGACATACCCAGCAACATCACCTATATCCCTACTACCATTAGACGTTTTCCACTTAAAAATTCCATTTATTTCGTCATAATCTAAAATCTCATGTAAATATTCTTTAGTTAATTTTTTCATTTTTTAACACTCGCTTATGCATCCCAATCGCAAAAAATCTCCTCCATAGATAACTTCTGATGATGCTGGTAACGGTAAATATCCCGGTAATTTGTAAATTACTTGACATCGTTATAGGGATTCCATAAAGGGGAGCAATTGCCCACCATACCACCATACTAACAAGAAACCCACTGGCGATATTTAACATCGTTTCAATGAACGACTCCATTTTAGTTTGTTGCATGGGTATTCCTAATTGAAAAAGGGGCGAGTGCCCCTTTTATTTTATTGCACAGCTTCTTTTAGTGACTTAGATGGAATGAAAACAACGCGGTTCTTTGCGGGGATTTCAATTATTGCTCCAGTAGAAGGATTACGGGCTTTACGTGCTGCGCTGGTCTTAATCTTAAACTTACCAAGGCCAAGTAGGGTAACTTCTTCACCTGATGCAAGAGAAGCTTCGATTTCTGCAAATAGGGTGCGAAGCACCGTGTCGGTTCCAACCTTGCTTATGCCTACCGCTTCTGATAGAGATGTTACGAGTTCTGAATGGTTCATATTATTTCCTTATAGAGTTTGTAAAAAAGATTTAACTACTTCTGACATTACATCAGTTTTTGAATGTGCGTGAATTGGTGTTTCTTTACTCAAGTAAAGAATTTCCCATTTTGAGTTTAAATTTACCTGCAACGCTTGATATTCTCCTTTACCGTCACGGTATGCTATACCTTTCTTATCGAGATAGCGTCGGAATTCATCTAACAGTTGTTTATTAATATATGTCATATTACTCCCGAAATAAATCTATCAGTGATGATTCTTTGTCTGAGGATTTCTCCACAGGTTTAACTTTATCACCATTGACTTTGTTTGTCAACTCTTTTTTGATGGTTTCTTTGTTGGCATATGTATGTTGAATACGACGTTCGGATATATCAATATATTCTTGGGATAAATCAATACCGATATATTTGAACTCGTTAATCATAGCCGCACGACCAGTGCTACCAGAACCATTAAATGGGTCCAACACAATACCATTAGGAGGTGTTACTAACTTTACAAGCCAATCGCAAAGACTAATTGGTTTAACTGTGGGATGATTATTACCATTTGGTAAGTCATCACATGCAGTATTACGATCTGCCTTACTTGCCTTGGCAGAATAAAAGAACCGTGCAGCAGAACCAGAACCGGCATCAAAGGGGATTCTTTCACCTCCTAGATAATCTGCTTTACCTGTTCCTGTGTTTTTATCACCATAACCAGTAATTTTTACTTGTGGTAGTGATTTCCCCGCACCATTAGAATCTGGAAATAGTTCTAATACTTCATCAGAACCGTCATGGATGAAATTGCTTGGGAATCTTCCTACGTTAGTAAATATTGCACCAGTGCCCTTTAAGTATGAACTTCCTGATTGTGATATTCCCCAACCATTCCCATTTTCGTCAACTGTTCTATTACCTGCGGTCGCTTGTTTTGTATCACCTGTTTCTATAGGAACTCTACATTCATCAATATTAAGTGCTCCAGTATGCCACTTTAGGACATTTTGTGCAATAGTTCCTTCAAGTGGTTTTCGCGCCATTACAATAGGTTCTTGTGCTGGTTTTAATGAAGACTTCCACCCATCCCATTGTTTTGCTTCTTCTGTTAATTCAGTATCACAATTATCAGATGTTATATCGGAAGAAAAACATCTACCCTTTGAATAATCTACCTGCCCAGTTGGTGTATAATCATCCCCCAACCTTGCTTTTCGCAGACCTCGTGGAGAAGAATTGCCAAATTTCTCATGTGCAGTAATTGCTTTGCTCACATCCAAAGCCTTTGGCATACCAGAACCATAAACCCATGCTAGTTGATCGCGGATTTCAAATCCAGCAAGACGCAGACCAAGAACAACTAAGTCATATGTTCGAGTTCCAGCAAATGATAGTAGATGCCCACCGGGTTTTAGAACACGTAAGCATTCGTTCCATAATATAGGTTGTGGTACGAAATTATCCCAAGACTTACCCATGAATCCAGTCTTGGATTTTACCTCATGGTGTCCGGTTTCTACCCAATCCTTTAGCATTTGAATAGCATCAGGTTCTTTGCCTAGACCATACGGGGGGTCAGTCACGATAGAGTCTATACTATTATCAGGTATTTCTTTTAGTTTGTCAAGAGAATCCCCTATCATTAATAGATATGGCTTTTCTTTAAAAGTTTCTTCTAAGTCAATCAATTTTTATATCACTCCTACTCAAATAAGTTATGAATATTTTCATTATTCGCAATTTCAATTAAAACATCGCCATGACATTGCTTAGGACTACACCAACACACTAAGTCTTTACCTTTTAATTGTTTTATTACTTCTTCTCTTAGGGAGTTATTTAGTGCAAGGTATCTCCTATATTTTTCAATGACTTCTGTGCGAGAACCATCAATACCTACAATATAGGGATTCCCAAAGATGCTTGGGCGTCCTATGTAGACGGCATCTTCGGGAATTTTATCTTTTTTCTGATTTAAAACTTTCGGCATTTAATCCATAGTAAGAAAAAGTTCGGTTTCACGTTCAATAAGAATGATAAGGTCTTCTGCGTAAATGTCAGAATGTTCGCTACGAACGGTGTAATTCGACCCATGCACATAACCAAAGGTAACATTATAAAGGTCGTTTCCATTAAGAATAATCTTAACGTAGTTGGATTGGTTTTTAGCCTTTGCCGTGAACTTAAAACTAAGACCACCATCAATAGATAGGAAATCTTTAGCACCAATCATGGAGTTAAGACAACCAGAACCACCAAGTTGAGAAATGATGGCGCGAGTGATACCGATTTTGTTGGTCATGATGTAGATCCCTCTTTGTTTAATGTGAATACATTATAGAACAAAGAGGGGTGTGTGTCAACTACTTATTTGAACTCGGAGAAACCTTCAGGCAAACAATTGGATAGATCGTTAGAAACAAAACCTACAGGCTTACGAATCTTACCATTGGTATCCTTGATAACCCACCGACCATATTTTTCGTTATATTCCATAGTGGTAGTCACCCCTTGTTTTGCATAGTGATCAACCGTTTGCTCGGCTACTTCCTTGCTTGAGGGGAACTTCGACATGTTGTTTTCTATAGTCTGCTTTAAGGCAGTGCTGATATCAAAACCCAAAGCTTCAAGTTTAGTCGCAAATCCATCAAGAACCACATAAAGGTCAACCACTCCATCAAGCACCTTGACTGGATTATTTTCAGTCAGTGCGTCCTTTAGTTCCTTCGCTTCTTCTGCGATAAGCTTTTCCTGGTTAAGAAGAGCAGTCATGGACAACTTCTTATCGTTTCCTGCTACCTCATTAAACATTGCATTGTCGCGATAACTTTCATTCATCCAATATACATTTTCCATAGTCTTCCTTTATAGTGAATGCCAGTCAATAGTTTTTACCTTATTGACCAGCCAGTTAAAAAAATCCAAATCAAGAAATTCGTCGTTAGAGTGTTGGTTATAATATCCAACGCTAATATTTGTGCAGTTCTTGATTACATCTCGATACATCATGGTGTCAGTATAAACGCCTTTAGCAGGATAAAAAGAGTGACCTTCATCCCCGAGGGCATTGCAAAGATTATCCGCAAAATCTTTACCTGCACATTCCCCCAGCATCATCGTGGTAATCACATCAGAGTCCCCCATACGATCAAAGGCAATTGCATTATTAATACCCTCAAGGACTTCCGGTGTTACTTCTTTGATGTAAGTAGAACCCCCACAGTATTTTTCTTCATCTCGGTGAAAAATATAACGCCCCGGTATATTTTCCGCAATCATCTGAAGCATAATGAAAACTCCAGCACAATCATCTGCACCCAGAATATCATCATCAGAATAAACGATGTTGAGAAGTTCATCGTAAAAAATTTCACGGAACCCTTCTTTAGTGTCCACGGTATCTGTATGACAAGAAAAAATTGTGTTTGGTTTTTCGCAAGTGTCGATAATCACATTGCCGTAACCATCCTTATAAGAGTTAGGATGTGCGGGTATAATATATTTTTCAATGAACTCTTTCTCTTCATCAGAGAATGACACTCTCCGATAAGACAGCATTTCTATTAGGGTTGCAGTATTCATAATATAGGGTTTCAGTTAGTCATAACATACTAACTATAACACACTATTGGGGAATACACAACTAGCTTATAAATTTTTTTGTTGTCATTATAGCCATCAAGTAATCTTCTTTCATTTCATCAGAGATTACTTTAACCGGCGTTGTATTCTTCAAAACGCCCCAGTTAGCGGTGTCAATTATTCTAGCTGCATACGAGCACACAAATGCAGGTAACTTACATATGGGCACGTCTGTAACAATAATGCCGTTATACTTTCCATTTTTAGGGGTGACTGTGTCACACCTTTTATTAAAATATAACCCCCAAACAACATTAAAATCGTAGTTAGATGTTTTTTGCGGAACATCGATATATTCAAAAATTAGCATAAATTTCTAGATTATATTTACAACAGCATCATAGAAGTAAAAAGAACATGTTCTTTAAATTCTTCGGTAGCTTTGATTTTTTTATTATTAATCAAAAACCCCCAGCACTCAGTGTCTACTGCATATTCCACCCATTGAATTACCAGACCGGGGAGGTTTCTTGTGAGAGTTTGGCTATTAAAGAAAATGTCAAAATTCCCGTTGTCTCTCTTAACTTTGGCGAAATTAACCCTACCTAAATATGCGCAGCAGTCTTCTGCAAAAGCAGGGTTAGTGTTGGAAATTTTAAAAAATATCATATTAATTACACCCCAGAAAGAGAATACATCATGATATCCATGAGAATTTTTTCCTTACTCTCACTTGTCAAAACGGGAGTACCTGTGTTATTGATAAGAAACCCCCAACTTGTGGTGTCTATGATATAGTGTGCACTTTTAATAATAAACGAATAGAATTCCCCAACGCCTTTATTGGTAGTCATGAAAATATCAAACCCACCCCCATCAGACTCGATGACGGTAAAGGGGGTACCCTTCATATCCTTCATATAAAGGGTGAATTCATCAAGATTTTCATTGGACATTCTTACCCATTTCATTACCAGCATTTTTGTTCTCCTATCGAGTTTTTAAATTATACATGAAGTGACATCACTTGTCAATCATCAAACAACCCCGCTAATGTAGATTTTTCTTTGTGGTGCCATCCAATCGTGGAAATAATAGAGTCGAGTGGTGCCAGAAATGCCTTTGCCCACATTTCTTCATAATCCACGTACTTTTCAATACCCAACTCATGAGGGAACTTATCGATAAACCCAAAAACGTTTTCACGGACCGTGTTTGGCACTCTTAGGTAGATAAATTTTATTTTATCCCCATCGGTGATTTCTGGATACATTTCACCAAGGTTGTTTTTATTCACGTAATGGTTATAAAGAAGAGCTGCCCTAACATGAATTGGACATCCTTTCTTGTAGATGCTCGCAGTGTCCATGTAGTTGTCCATGTTTTGAACCCCCCGGGGGAATGCAATCTCTTCAGGGGGCATCTTAAGAAATTCTCGCTTCCACCCATCAATCTTCGATTGTAAGTCTTTCTCTGACCCTTCAAGAACAATTTTTACTGCATCTTTCAACATTTTTCGGATCGGGGCAGGGGTGCTTGACCGCACAATCTCTAATCCCATGACCTTAGTCTTTGGTTCTGAGTATCGGACCCCTTCGTTATCATATACGTTTAGTGCATACTTTTTCTTTCCTGTCCATACACCACGATCTGCTAATGCTTCTCTTTTGAAGTTCATAAGCTGCTTGAGGGAATTTGTATATTTGGCTATGTCATCACATGCAGCGTTGATTGCAGGGGTAATTTTTTCGTTAGAAATTTTATCCATAGCATCAATTACTTTATGCACGTCATAATCAGCACCCATCTTAGGAAGCACAAACTTTTCAACAATAGGTTGCAACGTCACGTAGCAGCTATCTGTATCTTGATAGAATGTAGATGGTTCTGCGCTTTTTGTCAACTTTGAAATGTAAGAATCAATAGAATTACCAACACTTCTGATGAAGTATTGCCCACTGATGGTGATCCCCTCGGCTATTCGCGGATCGAAAAATCTAAATCCTTCGTTGCCCATTGCACCATATAAGCTATTCATCAAGATCTTTTTAGCTAACTGAAAGTTGTTGTACTTCGCAACTTCTTTGTTGATTATCTCGTATTGTTTTTTTAATTCTTCATCACTTAAATGTGAATAATCAGCCATGAATACCTCTTTTTTTCATTTCCGCCTTAATAAGTTCAAGTTCGGTTTCTGCATGTTGCATCTTCTTTTTATACATTTTTCTATCACCAAACTGTTTTGCCACAATTTCAGGGAACAACCCTTCGACATCGTTTCTAAACATCTGACCGTTAGCTGCCATACCATAGTTGTTTACTATTAGGTCGGATAGGTCATACGACTTCGCAATCAAACCATCTACAGTTACCTGCTTCATTGGGATATCTACCAAAGTTTCAGGGGACATGTTATATTGCATAATAATAGTAGGATATAGGGATGCTGCATCAAAAGAAGAAATCCATTTATATTGACCGGGTTTAGGCTCCTTTACATATGCACCTTCAATCGCCCATGATCTAACCTTCTTCTTTTGGGAAATGATAATATTCTTCTCAAGCATGAAGCGATACATCATACAATCCCACGTTTTCACTGGACTAAAAACGTCGTTCGGCAAACACTTTGCATCGTAAGCAATGGTGTATGCGAGCTGTATCAGACCCATCTTGTCTTCTAATTTATCTACGATCTCACAGTCTCTAAGGTTATAACACACAAAAGAGTCCCACATGTCATCCTGATAGCTTTCTTTAAATGTGCATCCCATATCAATTTTACGAACCCCTAATTCCTCTTGCCCGATAAAGTCAAGCTTATAGCTTTCTTTTGAGTTATATGACCCAAACTTTTTATATAGAGGAAGGTAATCGATATGAGCAATTCCATGAATTTCGTAAATAGTAACGTCCTTACCATTCATTGTCATGGTTCGGTCACTTACTTTTTTGAATGGGCTTAGTAGAGTTACAGAATCCCCACCTAAAATACGTGTTATTCTGTTTATGATGTAGGGTATATCGAATCCATCACCGTTCCAGTCTGTTAGGCAATCTATCTGTGTGTTACGCCACCAGTATAGAAAATCATTCAATAATTCCGCTTCATCACTAAAATACCTATAATCAAGGTTTATTTTAGTAACATCAAAATCAATATCTAATTTACTTGCTTTTTCTACAGAAAATGGCTTTCTACCCCACGAAATGTACTCTTTTGTCTGGTTGTTTAGCATAGTAATAAGAATAATTTCTTCTGCTGCTTCCATCGGGTGTGGAAAACCATTTTCAGCGGTGGTTTCGATGTCAAGAGTCCAAATACCTAACTGTGATAGATCAAAGTCTACTACATCAGGGTAAGCATCGCAAATAAACTGCGATATGTAGTTTGTATTACCAAAAAACTCGTGGTTATCAACATCCTTATATCTTTTAACAAACTCTTTTGCTTCAAAGATACTACCAAATTGCTTTTTTGCCAGCGGGCGACCATCCATCGTTTTAAACTCAGATGAGGTGGCATTAGACGGAACAAAAAAACTTGGTTGATATGGAATTCTATGTATCTTTGATTTTCCGTTAGAAATCTCTTTACATAATACACTATTTCCTATAATAGAAACTGCGGTATAAAACTTACTCATTATTATTTCATAACCTCCAAGGTTAACATATATGAAGAATCTTGCCTCACAAAAGACTTGTTTCCCTGTTTTATTGAAAATGCAGCATCACTACAGTATTGGAGAAATGATTCCAATTGACTAATGTTATCTTTTTTCCAGGTGACATGCGCACTATTCAGACATAGAATAGCTTCAGTAATAGACCCAAACAGAACTTTACCAACGCCTGTAATTAGGGAGTCTTTTATGGATAGGGTGAATTCGTTATTTGTGTCAATACGAGCAACAACCAGCTTATGATCGTTGTTATTGTGTTCCAGTAGAGTATACACCCTTGAAGCGAAGGATGCAACATCTTTATCTGAATGTGATATTAGTCTTTTAGCGTAGTCTATGAGTGTATTTTGTGGGTCATCTGATATCCCATTAACCCACTCATACTCCTCGTGTTGGTTATGAATAATTTCACTACCCAACTCTTTTTCATTTGCACATTGTTGGCAGCAACACTCATATGACACGATTCTATTTCCAACCTCATCATACCCCTTGACCTGCAAGTCAAAAACGTCATCGATAGACCTGACAACATGACCACATGTGGTAGTAATAGCCAATTTATATTCCTTAAAAGAAATATGGGCAGACAAAATTCTACCCATATTGTTTAATACTTACTTTTTACGTGAGCGAGTTTTCTTTTTTTCCTCTTCTTTTGGTTGTTCATGGATGAATTCTTCATAATTGTGTTCTTCCCGCGCACGTTTCTCGGACATTTTTTGGGTTCGCTCGACAATCGCGCTATCATCACACCACAAATCTTGACCAGAAATTACGTTCTGAATTTCTTGATCTGTCAAGAATCCCTTATAAACTTCCTTGAACACGGTGTCAATACTAATTTTATCATGTTGGATTTGACGGATCATTTCAGACCCTTTACCACCAACAACACTACTATAGTCATGAATAAGCATGCTACTACCTTCTGCGACGATAAAACTGTCCCCGCTTAGGTAAATTACACTTGCTGCCGAGTGACATGACCCTTCAATACTACATTCGATAGTTGCCATACTTTCTGCCATTACTCGACGGAATTGTAGAGCGGTAGAATAACTCCCGCCGATACTATTAATATTCATACGGATAATGTCATCAGGACCAGCATTTCTAATGATTTCAAACCAATCATTATAGTTACAAGCATCGTCGATAAAACCAGAAACATAAAAAGAGTGCTGCCATGCGATAGGGCGGGAGAAAGATGAATAGTTCTGTGATTGTTGTTCTTGTAGTTCTTCTTGCCGACGTGCGCTACGATGAAATTTAGTCATATTTACTCCATTTAGTTAATTTTTATTTGTGAAAAGTTTTTTACCTTTTCAAACTCTATGACACTATGAAACTTGTCGAATAACAGATCTACTTTGTGGGATATTACAAACGTATTTGTACCCTCCCCCAGAGTATGAAGCAATTTGACCAAATAGTCAACCCCCTCAAAGTCTAATGCCTTATCTGCGACCTCATCCATAATAAGAAGGTTGCATGATACAGAGTTCTTCATCTTAGCTATAGTCCTCCAAGTGAAGAGAATCGCTAAGTCAATGCGTTGCTTTTCACCCTCGCTGAAGCTATAGTAGGTAAAGTCATCACGATATCTTGATTTTATAGTTTCGTTGAACTCACCATCAAGGTTGAATGATATCCAAGTATCCATTACAGCAAGGTATTTGTTAATTAGCGTGTTTATGACTGGGATATATTGATCAATTATTTTTGTCTTTATACCGGAATCTTTTAAAAGTGTGGCGGCAATATCAAGATATTGTTTAGATTCACTCAATTCTGCCTTTTGTTTTAAAAGCTCTTTCGTTGCCGTTTGTATGTCTTTGAGTTTTTCCTTTTCTTTTTCTATATTGTCGTTTACTTTTGATATAGAAATAATTTCTTGATTTAGACGACGAATATATTGCTGTTCCGCGATTATCTGAGAGTTTATACTTTGTATCTTACCAGAAATTTCTCGTATCCTGTCATGAATAGAAGAAATTTCTTTTTCTCTTTCTGAAATTTCTTCTATCTGTTTTGAAAGCTTATTAAGCCCATCGTTGATATTTTGGATCTTTTCTGTGTTAGAAGACACATGAGAATGTTTTACTGCATCATCTATCTCTTGTGAACACGTAGGACATACCGAGTTTGTTTGATAGAAGTCAAGAGTTTCTTGTAAAGAGTTAATTTTAGATTTAAGCTGAATCGACATTGGAGTCAATTTAGCCCTTTTTTGTCTAACGGAACTTTCATCTGAAATTTCTAATTCAAGCTCCCCAATTTCACCAGTATGAATAGAAACCCGTGCTTCAAGAGCAACTATTTTAGTGTTGGTTTCTTCTACTAAACACTCAAGTTCTTGTTTTTTAGATTCCTTATCTTGGTTCAGATTGGTGATATAATCTTTCTGAATTTCCAGCTTCTGCTTATTTACATCGATGCTATTGTCTACTGTGGATATTTGCTCCTTTAGTGACTTAACTCTACCAGATAAGACTTTGTTCATTTCCCCAAAAACTTTAATATCAAGGATATCTTCTATTACTTCTCGCCTATCTTTTGTTTCCAGTTGCATGAATGGTTTGAAGTTAGAAATACTTAAAATAACCACTTGACTGAAAGTTTTAAAATTCATATGAAGTATTTCTTGTTCAAGTTTTCTTTGGTAGTCTCGTGCATCACTAACTTGATCTATAAGTTTTCCTTCACAATGAATCTCAAAAATATCTGGTTTAATTCCTCTTTTTACATAGTAGTTTTTACCACCGGCAGCAAACCAAATTTCAACTAAGCATTGCTTTTTGTTGATTGAATTTACAAGTTGTCCTTTTTTAATACTTCTGAAAGGTTTTCCGAACAATACGAAAGATAAACTTTCTATTAGAGTAGATTTTGATGCGCCGTTTTTTCCTATAATGAGTGTTGACGGCGACTTATCCAACTTAATTTCTATTGGTGCATTCCCCACACTCATTATATTTTTATATTTTATTTTTTCAAATGTTATCCACATTTACGCTTGGTTCTTTCCTTCTACATTACGACTAATTCTATTTTTCGTTCTGGATTCAAAACACTCAAGTGCTCTGCGCATACACTCAATCGCAGTTTCGTTCTCTCTACAAGGGAATCTTTGGTTAAGGAAATCTGTTCGGTGAATCAGTATTGCAAGCAATGCCTCATTTGTCAACCCATTTAGACCAGCTTCTTTTACCGGACCAAGTTGGAATTGAACCGATCCAGTCTTAAACCCTGCGGTCCAATCATATCGATGTCCCTCTACGTCATTACCATCAAAGTTTTTTGATATAGCTCTAACATAAACACCATTGTGATCTTCATATATTTTAGTCATTATTATTTCCTTTATTTGTTAATTTACTCTACTATATTGGCTTCTACGTATAATTCCCGCATTACTTTCTTGATTTTTTCCTTATCAACAGTGGTGTCCACTTCATCAATGTATGAATTTAGAATAGTAATAGTATCTTCTGCTTCTAATTGGTCTTCATATAAAGCAGAGTCTTCAAATTCGCTGAAGTCCTCAATGATTTTTAATTCCGCAGGGGTGGCATCTTGTATCTTATGGATGAACGTGTCAAATGCCAGAAAGTCGGTCTTTTTCGTGACGATTACTTTTACAAAAGCATCAGTATATTTGGAATAATCAAACTCTTCTACCCATTTTTGGTTTTCTTCTTCCGAGTCATCATAAAAGAACTTATGGAAAATTGAATACGGGTTATTTATGAACTCGATAATATCATTGTCACAATCATACACATGAAACCCTCGTTGGTCGTTAAAGTCAGACCAGTTAAGCTCATATGGGTTCCCAAGGTAGGTTATATTGTCCTGTGTGGATTTGTGATGGTAGTGACCACTCCACACCCGATCAAACCCAGAAAGCTCTTTACGGTCGATTTGACCATGTTCGCTAAACTGACCCTTGAACATTTCAAACCCGGTAAGCTCAAAGTGACCTACTAATATTTTTGCTGATGTAGATTTTAGAAGCGAAATTGTTTCTGTATGATTTTCTGAGCAGATCCAAGGAACGAATGCAAATTCTTTATTGTAGATAACAAGCTCTTTTGGCGAATCAATTACTTCTACGTTACTGTATTGAGATAGTAAAAGTTTTGGGCTTGATAGTCTAATGTGATTCTTGTATGGGGCATCATGGTTGCCTACAAGACAGTAAAGTTGGATTTTGTTCTTTTCCAATGGGTCGAAGAAGTATTCATATGACTTGTCAAGACTGATAAAGTTTATATTTTTTCTTTTATCGAAGGTATCGCCAAGACAAATTACGACTTCAATCTTATTTTCTATTAGATACGGAATGAATACATTTTCATAGAATTTTCTATAGTATTCGTGGAATATCGGAGAATCATTGCGTGATCCAAAATGAAGATCGGTTATAAGTGCTATTTTAGACAATATAAAAACCCTTTATTGATGTGATAATGGGCAACGTAGGTTGCCCATTAATGTTACTTAATATATTCTGAGAATTTTGATTTCCAATCAGTTGAGCCAAGGGTGGCCTGTTGAATATATACCCATGATGGGACATCTTCACGATCAATCTCAGAAGACCATACTTTTAGTCCAAAGATACTCCATTCTTTTAAAAGAATCTGATAACCTTCAAATGAAGTCCTACTTCGATAAGACATTACCCTATAACTTTCTTTTATAATACTCATAATTCCCTCGGCACATTATTTAATTAGTAATCAACGCCACGTTTTTTAAGAATCTTAGTTTGAGAATCAGTATTCCCAATTTCAAACTGGATAGTGTTTAGATCATCCGTTTCAAGAATCTTAACACGAACAGTGGGGTTTTTTCCATCAATATTTTTTTCCAGCGCAATCATAATATCATAGATTGCATCTTGACGTTCAGAGGTAATACCATTGGCATACCTAAGAACCAATTCATTTTTCTTGAAGCGAACACGGGTTACTGGCGAATCAGAATGTTGTTCAGTGATAGTGCGACCGTTTAGAGTAGTGTGCATGATGTATTTCCTTTATTATTGTTCAGCAATTACGATGTTGTTAACAGTTCGGGTGATAGCAGTGTATAGGTGACGATAGTAAGTATTATCATCCATCCACCTACCAAATCCCTCATCTACAAAAATTACATCATTATATTGAGATCCTTGTGACTTATGGCAAGTGATTGCGTTTCCGTAGTCTACGTTAAGCAGTTTTTTCTGTTCGTAATAAGGCATACGAAGCTTTATACCACCAAGTACTTCTGCCGAACTACACTTGACCCCTGTAAAATCTACACCTTCATCACTGGTGAAGTCAAGAATAAAGCTCTCTCGGTCGGTAGCAACTCTGGCCTTAGTGTTAACGGTTAGGAACATACCGTTAACAAGACCATCTTCCCATCTATTCTTTAGACATATAAGCTTATCACCCGGGACAGGGAATTTAGAGTTTAGCTTGGTATGACCATAAAGATCCCGGAACCACCCGTTAATAGCGCGTCGCATCTTATTGGTTCCTACAATAACTTGATCTGCTTGTCGCCAATAGTCTTCAGGAACGTCATGATATGGCATCTTAATTACGTTGTCACCATAAGACCCGATATCGATATCCTTACATTCACGAACTTGCTTACTTAGGTAAATAATTGGGTTTTCCAGTGCCTGACGGTGAATCTCAGTAAGCATGTAATCAGGTTGATACTTTTCGTGAAAATACGCATCACCATCAACAGGAGGCAATTGGAAAGGATCACCAAGTACAAGTACTTTTACTCCAAACTTGAGTAGGTCTTCCATCATAGATTTACTCACCATAGACACTTCATCTAGGATAAGCAGCTTTGCCTCTTTAACTGGAGAATCATCACGAAGGGTCCATGTCATATGAACCTTTTGAGTTTCCTTATCCTGATAATCATCTACCAATTTATAACAAAGAGAGTGAATAGTGGAAACTTTTCGCCCAAGCTTATTCTTTAGAACAAGTGCAGCCTTTCCGGTATAAGTAGCAAAGCAACAATCACTATACTCAATACCAAGTGCGTCGATAATAAAAGGAACAATTGTAGACTTACCTGTCCCCGCATATCCAGAAAGATAAAAAACTTGGGAGTTGGTTTTAGCATTCCCCCAAAATTTATACCATAAAGCAATTTTTTCTACCGCCTCTTGTTGTGAGCCAGTTAGGTTAATATTTGGTAATTGTGACACTATTTGTCATCCTTTCTAATAAATTAAAAACGTCATCCTTGATAGGATATGATAATGATACCCCATGTTGGATAATGTGTCAACCTGCGTTGTAACTTGACAGGATTACTTGACCTTCCCTATGTTTCTGTGTTACACCAATTTTCTTTACATTAACCTTTTCTGGTGTCATTACCCACTTAGAATGTCTTCCAAAAACACCAGAAGGAGATATTTTTCTGGCGGCATCTTCGGTGTCTGCTGCAACTATACATGAGTCAAATGTGTCATACCAATTATTGCTTTCATTAGTAAGAATCCATAAGAAAGTATGCTCAGTAGCCACTTGATTCTCTCCATTCATCATGAAAATCTAACAACTTTTGATACATACCTTCATCCGATAACGCATACAAATCTTCAATAGGGTATGCTTCACTAAAAGTAGACATAAATGCTCCAAGCTCTTCCCCCGAGTAACCAGTAAGCTCATTAATGATACTCCCGTTAATTACAGCTCGAACTCTTTTCTTTTTCGCGAATGCATCCATCGCATTGTTGTATGCCGAAGCAAAGACAGGAAATAATTTCATTGCCTCCTCAAGCATATCTTTTCTAACAGTTGCTTTATCAAGATTTTTTGGGGGGAATTCTTTATTTTCTAACCATTTGAGGAAACTCATATATGTTTTCCTCTTGCGATCACGTGTCCTACTCGTGTTGTTTCGGTTTTCTAACAAGAAAATATCACGATGGGCAAAACGATTATTCATCACATATTCAAAAATATCAGTAAGATCATAAAAACCTTCTCGATATTTTTTGGGGTCAAAATATCCCAAAAACTCCAGCGCAGCATCCCAACTATTTGCTACTGTAATTTCTGAAATAACATGATCTGAATTTTCAGGGTCACGAATAATATATTGAAGTCCAAGATGACCAAGTTTAAAACCAGCATAGTGGGCAATGCGACCAAGCAGGTTACCAGCATCATTCCATGAGAAATAATTATAGGCAAAGTCGAATTTCTCTTCAGGAACATGAATAATATCTACCTGAAAAATATCTTCCCCATAAGGCACGGCATAACTGGTTACAGTCCCATTTTGGAAGAATCCAACGGAACCCAACTTTTTCTTGACACTATTTCTTGTATTAGTTTTCCAGAAGTCAGAAGTTGTAAGAAGGTCCATATCACCATGATCTTCCTTACTATAATAGCTAGGGATAGGGTAGATATGGGTGTTATCTGTGCTCAACAAAGCAACAATGTCAAGTGCAAGTTCATCAAATTCCTTTGTTTTTAATCGAATTACGTTACCTAAATGGTTTACCGCATTTCCACCCATATCATATTTCCTTTTTACTTATTAATTAGTTTAACAATAACCTGTGCAGGGTGCATTCCCACAAACCGGACAAGTCCATTCTGCATAATTACAACATTCCTCTACTGTATCATTATCCTTGTCGATACGCCCACCACATTCAGGACATTCACCAACAGCATCTTCAATACTACTACAATTTCCGTCTGCACACATTTTTAAAATTCCTCTATTTTAGTGTTTCAATCCACTCCATAGATTAGTCTATGGAGATACGGCTTCTACGCCAGCCACGCCAAGCCCTTCCCGATGTTTCAATCCACTCCATAGATTAGTCTATGGAGATACTTTGGGTCGGGACACCTTGGATGTGATCTCGACCATCGAGTTTCAATCCACTCCCTAGATTGCTCTAGGGAGATACTCTGATATAGCACCCATCCCGATGCAGCTTGCACTATGTTTCAATCCACTCCCTAGATTGCTCTAGGGAGATACATAGCGTCTACAGTACCGTCAGCACCCTCATTGACGTTTCAATCCACTCCCTAGATTGCTCTAGGGAGATACACCGGCCATTGCGTTTGATCCAGTTTTGAGCGCGTTGTTTCAATCCACTCCCTAGATTGCTCTAGGGAGATACATAGCAGTTGAAAAGATTGCAACTGATACAAGTGTTTCAATCCACTCCCTAGATTGCTCTAGGGAGATACCCTTTGCTTATAAGTCATTGATTTTATTACTTATTGTCAAAACAAAACGCGAACCAGCAAGAAATCAACAACACTATTCACAATGAGTATATATACTTCTTAAAATACTTTATAAATCAACAACTTATTCTTGCGCGAACCTACCAACAATTTTATACAGCTATAGGTTCGCGCAGTCAAAACATCCATTACTTATATCCTTTACTTTTTGACCAGAGAGTAACCCATCTCTTCTGCCGCCTTTTCAAGCATTTTCAGCTTAATTTGCTCACAACTTTCATCAAAAGTCCAATTGGAACTAGCGAGAGGGTGGAAGTTGTAACTATCAATAACTGCAATAGTTTGGTCGTCTGCATGGGCAACTTCTACAACACTCCCAGAGTTGAACGAAATTTTATTGTGTTGGCAATTTGCAATCTTACGACCCAAGTCGGGGTCATGTTGCCAAACATGTTGCATGTCATTAAACAGAATAACTACAGTTCGATAACCCATAATATTTTCCTTTTTAGCAGGTGACGTAAGAAACACCAACACGACGGGTCTTCTTATTCAGGTTATCTACGTAAGACACATACGCGTCATAGGAAGGAACCACACAGTAGCCGTAAGACATAAACTTACCGAACTTCAGTTGCATGTATTGGAACTTCATGTTATTTCTCCTGGTGAGTTGTTTGTTTCAGTAAGCAAATTATACACTAATTAGATTTGGTGTCAAGTGTTTTCTATGGCTTTTAACCCCTTCGATAACACATCTATCTGAGCACATAGCCACATTAATTTATATAATGTAACTATCAGTCTTTACACTGAACCCCCTGTATTTTCAT
>JACCEA010072887.1_pt1 | contig 37811 bp, 29 predicted proteins | sample 7449851 | NCBI WGS metagenome assembly JACCEA01 (sample SAMN15323453, study PRJNA562643) | freshwater metagenome | isolation source: river surface water | place: USA:Blue River Watershed | collected 2017-08-18 | reverse complement strand
TATGCCCACACACCGGATGCATTGGAAAACACGCTGAATGCAATACATCAACATAAGCCCGGACGTGTCTGGACGGTGTTTGGCTGCGGTGGTGATCGCGACAAATCCAAGCGACCACAAATGGGCAAAATTGCCGAGCGTTTAAGTGATTGCGTCATTGTGACTAACGACAATCCGCGCACGGAAGAGCCTTCTGGAATTGCCGCTGAAATATTGCGTGGCATGAATCATCCCAGCGGCTGTCTGGTGATTGCTGATCGTGCCCAGGCGATCGACTTTGCTATCCAACAAGCCAAGCCGGGCGACATAGTATTAATTGCGGGTAAAGGTCATGAGGATTATCAAATCTTCGCGACCCAAACTTTACCCTTTAGCGATAGCAAACACGCGCGTATTTCGTTACAGCGTCGCATCGCCAAACGTGAAAATCAAATTGAAGATTCGAAAGGGGCTCAATCATGATCAAGCCTCTTACATTAAAGTGGGTTGAAGAGTTTATTCGGGCGCAGTCGTTGACGCGTCCGCTCAGTGTGCAGCGCTATGGTGATGCCGAGTTTAGTGCGGTGAATTCAGATACGCGCAGTCTCGTCGCGGGTGAGTTGTTTGTGGCGATTCGTGGTGAGTTTTTTGATCCGCACCATTTTATTGAGCAAGCCGTCGCTAAAAATCCCTGTGCGTTAATTGTTGAAGAATATTTTCCGAATGTTGCTTTGCCGCAGTTGGTGGTAAGCGATTCCATTTTGGCGTTGGGTCAAATTGCCGCGCTGAATCGCAGCCTATTTGGCGGCAAGGTAATCGGTATTACCGGTAGTAGCGGCAAGACCACGGTGAAAACCATGGTCGCTAGTATTCTCGCCGAGTGTGGAAAAACCTACGCGACGAAAGGCAATCTAAATAACCACATTGGTGTTCCGGTCACATTACTACAGCTGACTTCCGAGCATAAATTTGCAGTTGTTGAAATGGGAGCAAGCGGCCCCGGAGAAATTGGTTACTTGTGCGCACTTGCCACGCCGCACGTCACTATGATTAACAATGTAATGCCGGCGCATATTGAAGGCTTTGGTTCAATTGAGGGCGTTGCCAAAGCAAAAGGCGAAATTTATGCCGCACTTGCAGCGAATGGAACGGCGATTGTTAATCTTGATGATCAATTTGCTCCCTCTTGGTTAGCGCAATTGCAACATCATCGGGTTTTGTCAGTAGGTCTGCATAATTCCAATGCGAATGTTACGGCGCAAAATATTGTGTTAAACGACGCGGATTTGTCGTTTGATCTAATTGCGGACGGTCAAACTGCCGAAATTTTTCTCGCTGCCGAAGGTGAGCATAGTGTGCGCAATGCACTTATGGCGGCCGCGTGTGCATTGGCAGTCGGTGCCAATTTAGCGCAAATCAAAACTGGTCTTGCGAATTTCGCGCCGGTTGCCGGGCGTATGAGTAAACACATTGGTGTTAACCAAGTGCAAATTATTGATGACAGCTATAACGCTAACCCCGGCTCCGTGCGCGCGGCGATTGATGTATTGGCGCAAAAAAAGTGCGGGGTTTTGGTGTTAGGTGATCTTGCCGAGCTGGGGCCCGATGCGGCGCGCTTGCACGGAGAGCTGGGTGACTACGCGCGCAACAAACAATTACCACACATCTTTACGCTGGGAAATTTGAGTCAAAACGCCAGTCAACATTTTGGTGTGGACGCGCTGCATTTCACCGAGCGCGCCGCACTAGTTGCTCATTTAAAACAAATTGCCAAGGCAGACATGACCTTACTAATTAAAGGTTCGCGCAGTTCCAAGATGGATCTGGTGGTGCGCGAACTTTGCGACTCTGCAGGAGATACACACTAATGCTGTATTGGTTGTCAGAATATCTACAAGAATACCTGCGCAGCTTTGCGGTGTTTCAATATCTCACTGTGCGCGCGATTTTAGGCGTGCTCACGGCTTTAGGGTTCTCGCTGTTACTTGGCCCCTGGTTTATTCGTCGCTTAACGGAGTTGCGTATCGGTCAAGCGGTGCGCACCGATGGCCCGCAAACCCATCTCGCGAAATCGGGTACACCCACTATGGGTGGCGCATTAATTTTGTCAGCGATTTTTGTGAGCACTTTATTGTGGGCCAACTTATCCAATCGCTATGTGTGGGTAGTATTAATTGTGACTGCTGTATTCGGTGCAGTTGGTTGGGTGGATGACTATCGTAAAGTAGCAAAGCGCGACCCGAAAGGTTTACCGGCGCGGTGGAAATACTTTTGGCAATCCGTTGCGGGTTTAGGTGCGGCGATTTTTTTATACGTGACCGCGCAAAACCCGGCAGAGACGCAATTATTTATTCCTTTCTTTAAAAATGTCGCGTTGAACATGGGGCTGTTCTACATCGTGTTTACGTATTTTGTGATTGTGGGTACCAGTAACGCCGTGAATTTAACCGATGGCTTGGATGGCTTGGCCATTATGCCAAGCGTTATGGTTGCTGGTGCTCTGGCGGTAATTGCCTACCTCGCGGGCAACTCACAATTCTCTGATTATTTAAATATTGCCTACATTCCCGGTGCGGGCGAGTTGGTTGTATTTTGCTGTGCATTGGTAGGCGCTGGTCTTGGCTTTTTATGGTTCAACACTTATCCCGCCCAAGTATTCATGGGGGATGTCGGTGCGTTAGCTCTCGGTGCAGCGCTTGGGTTAATTGCGGTAATAGTCCGTCATGAATTTGTACTGTTCATTATGGGTGGAATTTTCGTATTGGAAACTGTGTCGGTAATTTTGCAGGTGGCCTCGTTCAAATTAACGGGTCGTCGCATTTTTCGTATGGCCCCCATTCATCATCACTTTGAATTAAAAGGTTGGCCGGAGCCGCGCGTGATTGTGCGCTTCTGGATTATCACCCTGATTTTGGTATTGATTGGTCTTGCGACATTAAAGTTGCGTTAATCGTCAGCTATTTATCACTTGGAAAGAGAGCGTATTTGTGTCACAGATGATTGCCACCAGTAAAGTAAAAGCCGTAATCGGCACCGGTATTACCGGTTTATCGGTTGCGCGCTTTTTGGCGGCGCAACAACAAGCGTTTGTGTTGCTGGATACTCGCACTACGCCGACGAATCTGGACAAGGTAAAGCAGGAATTTCCAGGTATTACTATTGAATGCGGCGAATTAAATCTGCACACCCTGTTAGCTTGCGATGAAATTATTGTTAGCCCCGGTGTGGCGGTGGCGACTCCAGCTATTGAGCAAGCAAAGCAAGCGGGTATTCCGGTTGTGGGTGATATTGAGTTATTTGTGCGTTATGCAAAAGCACCGATAGTGGCAATTACCGGCTCCAATGCAAAGAGCACTGTGACGACCTTGGTTGGGGAGATGGCCAAGACGGCGGGTATCAAAGTTGCAGTGGGCGGTAATCTGGGAACTCCGGCGCTGGAATTGCTGGATAACGCGGTTGAGCTGTATGTAATGGAGCTATCCAGTTTTCAGTTGGAAACGGTCACCAAGCTCAATGCAAAAGTTGCCACTATTTTAAACATCAGTGCTGATCATCTGGATCGTTACGACAATATGCGCGCTTATATTCTCGCCAAGTTGCGGGTGTATTTCGGTGCAGAGCATATTGTTGTTAATCGCAAGGACGTATTAACCCATCCGCCCTTTGCTGCAGGTGTTAAGCCTGTTTATTTTGGCGGTAATGCAGATTTCGGCAGCTTTGGATTAATCGAGGAAAATGGCGAAGAGTATCTCGCAAAGAATCTTACCCCATTGATGCCCGCGCGCGACTTAACAATTCGCGGGCGCCACAATGTGGACAACGCATTGGCAGCCTTGGCGCTGGGTGATGCCGCAGGAATTCCAATGGATGCGATGCTCACCGCACTCAAAAATTTTAAGGGTTTGAAGCATCGCTGCGAATTTGTTTCGGTTAAAAAGGGTGTTGAATTTTATAACGACTCCAAAGGCACCAATATCGGTTCCACGCTGGCCGCTGTGCAGGGTTTGGCGCGCGACCCGCAGCAATTAATTGTAATTCTCGGCGGTGAAGGCAAGGGGCAGGATTTCACTGAATTGGCGCCGGCGTTAAAAGCAATTAATAGTCAGGTGGTGTTGATTGGTCGTGATGCACCCATTATCGAACACGCGGTGGAAAATGTTACACGTGTGACTCACGCCACCAGCATGCAGGATGCTGTTAACAAAGCGTTTAACCTCGCAAATAGTGGTGATGCTGTATTGCTATCACCGGCCTGCGCCAGTTTTGACATGTTTAAAAATTACGAAGATCGCGGTGAAAAATTCTGTGCTGCAGTGCAGGAGTTAAACGCATCATGATCAAAGCTGCCACCACTCCATTTAATCAATTGCCGTTAAGCGCCCGTATCGATTGGCCATTATTGAGCCTGTGGTTTGCGCTTATGTCGATTGGATTAATTATGGTGGCGTCTGCATCAGTTTCTTTTGCCGCACTTACCTATGACGATGCATGGTATTTCGCGAAGCGTCACGCGATATATATGTTGATGGGAATGGTGCTCGCATTATTTGTTGTCTCTGTGCCTATGAGTGTATGGCAACGTTATTCTGGCCACTTTTTGTTGATCACATTATTTTTGCTGGTAGTGGTCTTAATTCCCGGTATTGGTAAAAAAGTCAATGGTAGCCAGCGTTGGTTCAGCTTGGGTGTGATATCTATCCAAGTATCGGAAATCGCCAAGTTTTGTGCGGTAGTTTTTTTTGCCAGCTTTTTTGCGCGTCGGTATCAGGAATTGCATTTTGGGTGGCAGGGCTTTTTAAAACCATTGTTGGTAGTCGGTGTGTTTGTCGGATTGCTACTGCTTGAGCCAGACTTTGGTAGCTCTGTTGTATTGAGCGCAACTGTATTTGCCATGATGTTTATCGCCGGTGTGCGCATGCTGCACTTCTTCTTGTTAATTGTAATTGGTGTCGGTGGTTTGGCTTCCGTTGCAATTTTGTCCCCTTATCGTATGCAGCGGTTGATCACTTTTCTAGATCCTTGGGCGGATCAGTTCAATACCGGTTACCAGTTGACACAATCATTGATTGGTTTTGGGCGCGGCGAGTGGTTTGGTTTGGGGCTAGGCAATAGTTTACAAAAACTGTTCTTTTTACCAGAGGCGCACACCGACTTTATTTTCGCAATCATTGCCGAAGAGTTTGGTTTGGTCGGTGCGGTCGTCTTGGTGGGTTTGTTTGCAGCGCTGATTTTACGAATTTTTAAACTCGCGAAGCAGAATCTGGCGGCCGGAAAAATGTTTGCAGCGTTGGCGACCTTCGGTATCGCCATACTTTTTTCGTTCCAGGTGTTTATCAATATGGGTGTGTCTTCCGGGCTTCTACCCACTAAAGGTTTGACCCTGCCATTTATCAGTTATGGTGGGAGTAGTTTATTGATGTGTTGCGTGTTAATGGCTTTTGTAATGCGCGTGCAATGGGAATTGGCAATTTATGTTCCTGAAGTGCCTGAAGCAACCAAGGTGACACGTACACGTTTAGTGGAGGCGGCAGCATGAGCAAGTCTCTCACTGTATTAGTAATGGCCGGTGGTACCGGCGGACACGTATTTCCAGCACTGGCTGTTGCGGAAGAATTGCGCGCACGTGGCCATAGCATTCATTGGTTGGGCACTGCACGCGGAATTGAAATGCGTTTGGTGCCGGCAGCCAATATTCCACTGCATTTAATTAAAGTGGAAGGGGTGCGTGGGCGCGGTGTTACGGGTTTGTTTAAAGCCCCTTTCTTAATTAGCTACGCCTTGGGGCAGGCAATTCGGTTAATGCGTAAAGTGAATCCGGATGTCGTTATAGGATTTGGCGGTTTCGCGTCTGGCCCCGGTGGCATGGCTGCAAAAATATTAAGCAAGCCGCTGATCATTCACGAGCAAAATGCGGTAGCCGGAACGACTAATCGGTTGTTGGCGAAAGTGGCGACCCGAGTCTTGGCCGCGTTTCCTGATGCATTTAGCTCGGTGCCGGAAAAGTCGGTTCAGGTCGTTGGTAATCCGGTGCGTAACAACATTCATGGTTTGGCTGATGTCACCACTCGCTATAACGTGCGAGCTGAAAAAAATTCACCGCCGCAATTATTAATTTTGGGTGGAAGCTTGGGCGCTAAAGCGATTAATGAATTAGTGCCTGAAGCGCTGGCGCAATTGCCACGTGAGTCGCGTCCACTGGTTTGGCATCAAGCAGGAAAAAATCATTCAGATGCGACAACTGCGCTGTACATGCAGCATCAGGTAAATGCCAAGGTGGATGCATTTGTTGAGGATATGGCGGCGGCCTATGCCTGGGCAGATTTAGTGATTTGCCGCGCTGGCGCGCTCACGGTTTCTGAATTAACAGCGGCAGGTGTTGCAGCGATGTTAATTCCATTGCCCAGTGCAATTGATGATCACCAGACCTATAACGCCATGCACTTAAGCAGTGTGGGCGCGGGAATTTCGCTGGTGCAAAAAGAATTGACGGCTGCGAAATTGGCGGCTTTGTTATCAACTGAATTAGCTGACCGCCAACATTTATTGTCGATGGCGGAAAAAGCACAGCAATTGGCTATGCCCTATGCGGCCGCGCAGGTTGCTGACATTTGTGAGGAGGTTACCCGTGGATAATTCTGCGCAGAAATCCATCGGCCAGTTTTGCGTACCGGAAATGCGCCGTATCCGTCGCATTCATTTTATTGGTATTGGTGGTGCCGGCATGAGCGGTATCGCTGAGGTGTTATTGAATCAGGGCTATGAGATTTCCGGTTCGGATATCAAAGCATCCAGTGTGACTGAGCGTTTAAAAAATAAAGGCGCGCAGATTTTTATTGGCCACGCTGCTGAAAATGTTTACGGTTCGGATGTGGTTGTTAATTCCAGTGCGGTTAATACGCAAAACCCGGAAATGTTGGGTGCGCGTGAAATGCGTATCCCGATTGTGCGTCGCGCTGAAATGCTCGGTGAGTTAATGCGTTATCGTCACGGTATTGCTGTGGCTGGTACCCACGGTAAAACCACAACAACCAGCTTGCTTGCATCTATTCTTGCCGCTGCCAACCTTGATCCTACTTTTGTTATTGGTGGTTTGGTAAATAGCACAGGTACCAATGCGCAATTGGGTGCGAGCCGTTATTTGGTGGCAGAAGCGGATGAAAGTGATGCATCTTTTTTACACCTGCAGCCGATGGTGGCGATTGTTACCAATATCGACGCCGACCATATGGAAACCTATGGTGGTGATTTTTCCAAACTGAAAAAAACCTTTATCGAGTTTCTTCACAATTTGCCCTTTTATGGGTTGGCGGTGCTGTGCGGTGAAGATCCTGTGATTCGCGATATTATTCCTGAAATCGCCCGGCCAATTTTAACTTACGGTTTTGGTGATCATTGCGATTTCCGTGCGATCAATATCAAGCAGGACAAAATGCACTCCGAGTTTGATGTAGTTCGCCCCGGCTTCGATAAACCCTTGCATGTTCGCATCAACATTCCTGGTATCCACAATGTGCTTAATGCAACGGCGGTGATTGCTGTTGCAACGGATGAAGGCATTAGCGACGTCGCTATTCAGCATGGCCTGGAAAACTTCCAGGGGGTGGGGCGTCGCTTCCAGGTGTATGGCAATTTCCCGATTGACTCGGGCGATGCGATGTTGGTCGATGATTACGGCCATCACCCGCGTGAAGTTGCCGCGGTTATTAAAGCCGTGCGCGATGGTTGGCCGGATCGTCGTTTGGTCATGATTTACCAACCGCACAGATACACACGCACACGCGATCTTTATGAAGATTTTGTCGAAGTGTTGTCAACGGTCGACGCATTGGTATTGTTGGAAGTGTATAGCGCAGGTGAAGATGCGATTCCGGGTGCAGATAGTCGTCATTTATGTCGCAGTATTCGTGCGCGGGGCGTGATCGAACCCATTTTTGTGGAAACCGTTGATGGTGTTCCTGCCATTATCAAAGATTTAGTGCGTGCGGGTGACATAGTCATCACTCAGGGCGCCGGCAATGTCGGTGTGCTTTCACCGGAATTAGCGAAACGACAATTGCGTTAGCAGTGAATTGGCTGCGATAGAGGTTAGCGATGCAAGCAGTAAAACTGCCGGTTGATCCGGTACTGAAACAACAAATCGGTCGAGTCGGTGTGCTCTACGGCGGGCTGTCTTCCGAGCGCGAGGTTTCCTTGCAAAGTGGTGCAGCGGTGATTGCTGCATTGCAAGAGGCAGGTATCGACCATGTTGCGATAGACGTAAGCGAAAATATTATCGCCGATATTCAGGCAGCAAAGATTGATCGGGCATTTTTGATATTGCATGGCCCCGGTGGAGAGGATGGTCGAATCCAAGCATTGCTGGAGTTTTTAAATATTCCATATACCGGTAGTGATGTGCAGTCCTCTGCATTGGCAATGGACAAGTTGCGCACCAAATATTTGTGGACCGGTTTGAGTGCGAATAGCTCGTTCAAATTGCCAACACCGGAATTTGCCGTACTTGTGCGCGATTCCGATTTCGTCGCTGTGCTGGCAAAGCTGGGCGGTGAAGCCATGGTGAAACCGGCTAACGAGGGCTCAAGTATTGGGATGTCGCGTGTGAAAACCGCTACTGAGCTGGAAGCAGCGTTCAACATGGCTGCAAAATATCAGGGCAGTGTGCTGGTCGAGCGCTTGATTGTCGGCGCGGAATACACAGTTGCGATTCTGGATGGCGAAGCGCTACCACCAATCAAACTGGAGACTCATCACAGTTTTTACGATTACGACGCAAAATATATTGCTGAAGATACGCGCTATTTGTGTCCTTGCGGTCTATCGGTAGAAAAAGAAGCAGAGTTAAAACAACTTGCACTTAATGCATTTAATGCGCTGGGTTGTCGTGGCTGGGGGCGCGTTGATGTTATGGCTGACGCGCAGCAAAATTTCTATTTGCTGGAAGTTAATACGGCGCCGGGCATGACTAGCCACAGTCTGGTGCCTATGGCTGCAAAAGCGGTGAATCTTACTTTTGCTGAGTTGGTGCTGACTGTGTTGCGCGCCAGCCTCAAGGTAGCTGCGTAATTTGCCATGCGCGATTTCAAACCGGGCGAGCGTATTGAACCAAGGATTGGTGCGGATCCATTAATGGATGAAAACCCGCGGCAATCGCGTCGTCGCGCAGCGGCTACACGCGATGATGTTCGCGCTTCGGTGAGCGAGCGGAATGAAAAAAATGAGCAACCAGAAGCGCATGTGGTTAAAGATGTTTTGCTGGAAAGTCCATCACCACGCTATGGCGCAGGTGATATGCCAGTCGCGCGAACGGAATCCGCTACGCGTAGGGAGCGCGGTTATACAAAAGCATCTCCACAAGGACGAAAAAGCCGGGGCGCTGATGCAGCCGCAGGGCGAAAAGGATTGAAGCCTGCATTTACCTGGAATTTTTCCTGGTTAAATCGTCGTTTTGCGGCGGGTGTGATGGTTGTTGCTTTAGGGGCTGCTGTGTATTGGGCGAGCGGCCCAATTGCGAAAGTATTCGAGCGTCCAATTAAAAGTGTCGTGGTCGAAGGTGAGTTCCATCTCATTTCCAAGCAGCGCGCAACAGAGTTAATTGGAGGCGAAATTGACGGCGATTTTTTGCAGCTGGATTTGATGCGGTTAAAACAGGCGCTGTTGAGTGACCCATGGGTGGAAAAAGTGATGCTGAATCGTCGCTGGCCTGACACTCTGGTAGTGAAAATTATCGAACAAAAGCCGATTGCTCGTTGGGGCGATGGTTTCTTAAATCAGCGCGGGGAAATTGTTCGTGTTGACGATGCTGGCCCACTTTCGGGTTTGCCTTGGTTACAGGGAAATGAATCTGATGCGATTGAAATTTTGCAGCAATATCAGGATTTATCCCAACTTTTGCGCTCGCGAGGATTGGATGTGCTCGCATTAAAGTGTGATAACAAAAAATCCTGGCGATTAACGGTAAAAAATCACGTAGAAATTGCAATTGGACGCGATCAAGTGATGGAAAAAATTCGTAGATTTGTTACTGTATATGATGCGCACTTAAGCAGTGTTTGGACGGATGTAAAAGCGATAGATGTAAGGTATACCAACGGTGTCGCAGTGCGTTGGGTTGCTGATTCAGCGATGGCAAAAAAATACATAAAAAGTCCATTGCAGGTTGGTGTTCCCGCTCCGGCAGCATCTGTTAATTCACAAGTTCATTAAGTTTAAAAAACGCCAGTTGCATGGAAATTGGCTGACAACTGGTAAATGAGGTTTTGCATGGCAAACGCTAGTGACAACAAAATGATTGTAGGCCTGGATATAGGCACATCCAAGGTTGTGGCTATCGTTGGTGCTATTACTCCTGAAGGTCAATTGGAAATAGTCGGCATTGGTTCTCACCGTTCCAATGGTTTGAAAAAAGGGGTGGTGGTAAATATTGAATCGACGGTATTGTCAATTCAACGCGCGATCGAAGAAGCGGAATTGATGGCAGGCTGCCAGATTCATTCGGTGTATGCGGGGATTGCTGGTAGCCATATTCGCAGTTTGAACTCCCACGGTATTGTGGCAATTCGTGATCGCGAAGTATTTCCGCAAGATTTAGAGCGTGTTATTGATGCTGCCCAGGCGGTGGCGATTCCGGCAGACCAGAAAATCCTGCACATTTTGCCGCAGGAATTTCTGATTGATGACCAGGACGGGGTAAAAGAACCATTAGGAATGTCCGGTGTACGCTTGGAGGCCAAGGTGCATTTGGTGACCTGCGCGGTCAATGCGGCACAAAATATTGAAAAGTGTATTCGTCGTTGCGGTTTGGAAGTGGAAGACATCATTCTGGAGCAACTCGCTTCCAGCTACTCGGTGCTGACTGACGATGAAAAAGAATTAGGCGTGTGTGTTGTCGATATCGGTGGCGGCACGACAGATATTGCAATCTTTAAAGATGGCGCTATTAGACATACCGGTGTCATTCCCATTGCTGGTGATCAAGTAACTAACGATATCGCCATGGCATTGCGTACCCCAACACCGAATGCTGAAGAAATAAAAATCAAATATGCCTGTGCGCTGGCAAAGCTGACCAGTCCGGATGAAACCATCAAAGTACCTAGTGTGGGTGATCGTCAGCCGCGCGATTTATCACGTCAGGCGTTAGCGGAAGTCGTTGAGCCGCGTTACGACGAATTATTTACTCTGGTGCAGGCCGAATTACGTCGTAGTGGTTATGAAGATTTGATAGCCGCCGGCATAGTACTGACCGGTGGAACCTCCAAAATGGAAGGCGTTATTGAACTGGCGGAGGAGATTTTCCATATGCCGGTGCGCTTAGGTGCTCCGCAAAATATTCGCGGGTTGTCAGACATAGTGAATAACCCGATTTATTCGACGGGTGTTGGTTTACTGATTTATGCCATGAAGCAGCAACATGGCGGCGGCGGAGGTCGTGCAGCAACTGGCACCAAAGAGTCGCAGGGGTCTATTTTTAGTAAAATTAAAAAGATGTTTCAGAGCAACTTCTAATGATGCGCGAGCATTCTTGGGAAAATAAATTTTCGCAAATTGTTCTTTATAAGTAGTAGTGCCAGAGAGCAATTTGTTTCGATCGCAGGTTGAATCAAAGGAAACAAAGGGGTGTGGCCATGTTTGAACTCGTTGATAGCGTTCATCAAAACGCGGTAATTAAAGTGATTGGTGTGGGCGGCGGCGGCGGTAACGCGGTCAAACACATGATTGCCAGCAAAATCGAAGGCGTTGAATTTATTTGCGCCAACACCGATTCGCAGGCGTTGAAAGATATTGATGCTCGTACCGTATTGCAACTGGGCAACTCCATGACTAAAGGTCTGGGTGCCGGTGCAAATCCGGAAGTGGGTCGTCAGGCAGCGATGGAAGATCGTGAGCGTATCGCTGAAGTGTTGCGCGGTGCGGATATGGTATTTATCGCGGCCGGTATGGGCGGTGGTACAGGTACTGGTGCAGCACCGGTTGTGGCTGAAGTTGCGCGCGATTTGGGAATTCTCACTGTGGCCGTCGTAACCAAGCCATTTCCATTTGAAGGTCGCAAGCGCATGACCATTGCGGAAGCGGGCATCAAAGAATTGGGTGAGCGCGTAGATTCGCTGATTACAATTCCTAACGAAAAACTATTGTCGGTGCTGGGAAAATCCACCAGTTTACTGGATGCATTTAAAGCAGCGAACAACGTATTACTCGGTGCTGTGCAAGGTATTGCGGACCTGATTATTCGTCCGGGTATGATCAACGTGGACTTCGCAGACGTTCGCACGGTAATGTCTGAAATGGGTATGGCAATGATGGGTACCGGTAAATCTACCGGTGAAAATCGTGCGCGTGAAGCGGCTGAAGCTGCAATTCGCAGCCCATTGCTGGAAGATGTCAACCTGCAAGGCGCGCGCGGTATCCTGGTTAACATCACTGCCGGTATCGATTTATCCCTGGGTGAATACTCCGAAGTGGGTAGCATTATTGAAGAATTTGCGTCAGGTGATGCGACTGTGGTGGTTGGTACGGTAATCGACCCTGAACTGACTAACGAGTTGCGCGTAACTGTTGTCGCGACTGGTTTGGGCGTTGTCGCCAAAGCGGCCGCTCCGGTTAAGGACGCCAAACCGGCGCCGACTAAAGTTATCGATAATACCCGTCGCTCTGTTGATTACGCAGTAGAGCGTCCAGCGCAGTTGCGTGCCAACACTAGCGCGGCGAGTGCCGCTGCTCTGGCAGCTCCCCTGGGTGAAAAAGAATTGGAATATCTAGATATTCCTGCCTTCTTGCGTCGTCAGGCAGATTAATCTGTCTGTGTTTTAAGTTAATGGCTATGACAGGTATTGCCGGTTTTAACTGGCTGATCCCTGTCACCATTGGTAACATGCCCGGGTAAATGTGGGGTGAAAGTGGCCCTGATTCTTATTCAGCATTGGTTAATGGCTTGTTTTCAATACTGCTTTGAACAATGCGAGTAAAACGACTGCGGGTGAAAAAATGATTAAACAGCGAACCTTAAAAAGCGCGATACGTACAACCGGCGTCGGCTTGCACACTGGGGACAAGATTCAATTGACCCTTAAGCCTGCGCCTATTGATAGCGGTATTGTGTTTCGCCGGGTGGATTTGGATCCACCGGTGGAGATTAAGGCTACTGCGAAAAATGTAGGGGAAACCACGCTTTCTACCTGCCTGATCAAAGATGATGTCAGGGTCTCTACCGTTGAGCATTTGATGTCAGCTTTAGCCGGGTTGGGAATTGATAATGCGATTGTTGAACTTAATGCACCTGAAATTCCGATCATGGATGGCAGCGCCGGACCCTTTGTGTTCCTGATTCAATCTGCCGGCGTCCAGGAACAAAACGCGCCTAAAAAGTTTGTACGCATCAAGAAAGAAGTGACCTTGAGAGATGGCGATAAAGTCGCCAGCTTTCTCCCCTTTGATGGTTTCAAAGTATCTTTTTCCATCGAATTTGATCACCCGGTATTTAAGGATCGCCGGCCACAAACTGAGTTGGATTTTTCCAGCTCATCCTTTGTGACTGATATAAGCCGAGCGCGTACTTTCGGTTTTATGCATGAGATTGAGTACTTGCGTTCTAAGGGGTTAGCCCGAGGTGGCAGTATGGACAATGCGATTGTGGTGGATCAGTACAAAATTCTAAATGAAGATGGCCTTCGCTTCGAAGATGAATTTGTGAAGCATAAAGTGCTGGATGCCATCGGTGATTTGTACATGTTAGGTAACAGTTTGTTGTGTGAGTATCGTGCTCATAAATCGGGGCATTCGTTGAATAACCGGGCGTTGCAGCTTTTGTTGGAGCAGCCGGATGCTTGGGAGATTGTTACTTTTGAGGAAAATCAAACATCGCCAATTACCTACATTGAGCCTATAGCGGCAGCCTGATGACCTTTTTCGCCCTGTTTAAAGTGTGAACAGGGCGATAAATTTCTACTTGTTAAACCCTTCCTTTCTGTGCGATATTTCGGATGCGCGCACTTATGTGCCCTTTGCAAGGAATCTCCGCACTGCCATATTTCCGCTGTGAAATTTGTGTAACTGCTTGTTTTAAAACGCTTTTAATCGTCTCTAAATAATTCGAAAGTGTTTTAATCGGATGTATTGAATTCAGTGTATTGAAATAGTCGTTACCTGAGAGTCGAACTTTTTAGTGGGGACTTTACGCAACATTCATGGTTGCAGGGTTTCTTTTAATGAATAAAAAAGTAGATTTCTAAATGAAGATTATTATCGTCAACAAAGATCATGCGCAGGCCCGCAGTTTTACCCTTGGTGGGTGGACGCGCGCGTTTCTGTCTGTGTGTCTGCTGGGAATTCCCACCTTTGTTGGCGCTTGGGGCTACAGTTGGCTGGTATCTGATGAGCGTGATGGCTTCTTTAATGCTGATCAAGCTTGGATGGATATCTTGTCTGCCCGTGAAACCGAGATTGAGCAGGAGCGGGAAGCCTCAGAAGAGCAGCTAGTTGCCTTAACCAAAAAGTTGGGGGAGCTGCAGGCGAGATTGATGCGTCTGGATGCCTTAGGTGAGAAGCTCACATCCGCAGCCAATCTTGAGCAAGGTGAATTTGATTTTAGCCAGGCGCCTGGCTTTGGTGGTCCGTCGCAATCCACCCCCGATAATACTTACACGACTCCCGACTTCTTTGCTGCTGTTGATCAATTATCCCAGCAGGTAGACAGTCGCGAGCAACAGCTAAATACTATTGACGCGCTTTTGGCCAAGCGTAGTTTGAGTGAAGAAACTGCTGTGTCTGGCTCACCAGTTACCAATTCTTTTATTTCCTCCCGTTTTGGCTATCGCACTGATCCTTTCACAGGAAAAACCGAATTTCATGCTGGATTAGATTTTACCGCCCGTCAGGGGAGTAAAGTTAGCAGTGTTGCGGCGGGCATAGTTAATTGGGCCGGGCGCCATCCTGAATACGGTAATATGGTCGAGATTAAGCACAGCGATGGCTTGGTTACTCGTTATGCGCACAACAAATCCAACCTGGTTAAAGCAGGGGACGTCGTAAAAAAGGGGCAGTTAATCGCTTTGTCTGGTTCTACCGGACGTTCAACCGCTCCTCATGTTCACTTTGAAGTCTACAAAAATGGGCGAGTAGTTGACCCTGCCGCCTACATTCGCCGCACCAATCGCTAATACTTTTCTTCTTTGCCACTAGCTTGATTTCGCTCTTGCTTTAGTCGGCTCCTTCCTATTTACTTGCCAGCCACTTTTTATGGCTCATCACATTATTTTTGCTCTGTGTGCTGCGCAATTTTTGTTCGGTTTTTGGAATTATTACGGTATTTAACATGATCGGTAAGTTAATCAAGGCGGTGTTCGGTTCGAAAAACGAGCGCGAATTAAAGCGCATGAATAAAGTCGTCGTGCGCATTAATGCGCTTGAACCAGATATGCAAAAGCTCAGCGACGAGCAACTCAAAGCCAAAACAATAGAATTTCGTGAGCGTTTCCAAAAAGGTGAAACACTTGATCAATTATTGCCTGAAGCCTTTGCGACAGTACGCGAAGCTGGTCGTCGTGTCATGGGCATGCGTCATTTCGATGTACAGATGATTGGTGGTATGACATTGCACGAAGGTCGTATTGCAGAAATGCGTACTGGAGAAGGTAAAACGCTGGTGTCAACGTTGCCCAGTTATTTGCATGCACTCGCGGGTAAAGGTGTACACGTGGTTACCGTGAATGATTATCTGGCGAGTCGCGATGCTAATTGGATGAAACCACTCTACGAATTTTTAGGTATGAGTGTAGGCGTTATCCAATCAATGCAGCCGGCCACGGTAAAGCGTGAGGCTTATGCAGCAGATGTGACTTACGGCACCAATAACGAATATGGCTTCGATTATTTGCGCGATAATATGGCGCTAAGCAAGCGCGACAAAGTTCAGCGCCCCCTTAATTTTGCAGTGGTCGACGAAGTTGACTCAATTTTGATTGATGAAGCGCGTACGCCGCTTATTATTTCCGGTGCAGCTGAAAATAGCGCTGAAACCTACAAGCGTATGAACCAACTGGTTTTAAAGCTCAAGCGTCAAATTGATAATGGTGAAGATGGCGATCGCCGCGTAATTACTGAGGCTGGTGATTTCACGGTAGATGAAAAATCTCGTCAGGTTGAATTGACTGAAGACGGCCATCAAAAGGTAGAAGATTTATTGATCCAGTCTGGCATGCTCCCGCCGGATCAAAATTTGTATGCAGCTAACAACCTTTCACTATTGCATCACGTTAATTCTGCGTTGCGCGCTCACGCGTTATTTCATCTGAATGTTGAGTACATCGTACAAGAAGGTCAGGTCGTTTTAATTGATGAGCATACTGGCCGTACCATGCCGGGTCGCCGCTTGTCTGAAGGGTTGCATCAGGCGATTGAAGCCAAGGAAGGTGTTGCCATTCAAAGTGAAAGCCAAACGCTCGCCTCAACAACTTTCCAAAATTATTTCCGCTTATACCCAACACTTGCGGGTATGACAGGTACTGCGGATACCGAAGCTTATGAATTTCGTGAAATTTATGGCTTGGACGTAGTTGTAATTCCTACTAACAGAACGATTCAGCGTATCGACATGAATGACAAAGTGTATTTGTCATTGGAAGAAAAATACCTTGCGATAGTTGAAGACGTCAAAACTTTTCAAGCTAAAAACGCACCGATTTTGGTGGGAACTGCATCGATTGAAACGTCTGAAGAAATGTCTCGCCGTTTAACGAAGGCGGGCATTAAACATCAGGTCCTGAATGCAAAATTCCACGCACAAGAAGCGGAAATTATTGCGCAAGCGGGTCGTCCGGGTGCAGTCACGATTGCCACAAACATGGCTGGTCGCGGGACCGATATCGTGCTCGGTGGGCGTTGGGAGTCTGAGGTTGCCAAGTTGGAAAATCCAACGCAGGAACAAATTGACGCAATTAAAGCTGAGTGGAAGCAGCGTCATGAAACTGTATTGGCTGCGGGAGGCTTGCATATCGTCGGGACTGAGCGCCACGAGTCGCGTCGTATTGATAACCAATTGCGCGGTCGCGCGGGCCGTCAGGGTGATCCTGGTTTAACACGTTTCTATTTATCTCTCGAAGATAACTTGATGCGTATTTTTGCCTCCGAGCGTGTGCGCAATTTTATGCAGGCGTTGGGTATGGAGAAGGGCGAGGCGATTGAGCACCGCATGGTGAACAACGCGATTGAAAAAGCCCAGCGCAAAGTGGAAGGTAGAAACTTTGATATTCGTAAACAGCTGCTTGAGTTTGACGATGTTGCCAACGAACAGCGCCAAATTATTTATCATCAGCGCAATGAACTGCTAGACGCGGATTCTATTCGTGACACGGTTACGGCGATTCGTGCAGAAGTTGTTGAAGAAATGGTAAATGGTTTTATCCCTCCACAGTCTATTGAAGATCAGTGGGATATTTCCGGTTTGGAAAAACAAATTCAAATGGATTTCGGCTTGTCGCTGCCTGTTGCCAAGTGGCTGGAGGAAGATACGCGCTTACATGAAGAAACTCTGCGTGGGAAAATCCTCGATGAGATTCAAGGCGCTTATAACGCGAAGTGTGAGCGTATAGGCGAAATTCTTGTTGAGATTGAAAAGCAGGTCATGCTGCAAGTTTTGGACAATGCGTGGAAAGAGCACTTGGCAACCATGGATCATTTGCGTCAAGGAATTAATCTTCGCTCTTATGCGCAGCGAAATCCAAAGCAGGAATACAAGCGCGAAGCCTTTGAGTTATTCCAAAGCCTGTTGATGACCGTGAAACGTGAAACTGTACATTTGATGGCACGTGTAGAACCAATTACGCGCGAGCAAATGGAGGCGATGGAGAATCAGCGTCGCGAAGAGCTTGCGCGTCAAAAAATGCAATTGCGTCATGATGAACTTTCTGCGTTGGGTGAGCCCGATGAAGAGCCCGCAATGGCGCCACGTCAGCAATCTCCTGTGGTGCGCGAGGGGCGCAAAGTAGGTCGTAATGACCCCTGTCCCTGTGGTTCAGGAAAAAAATACAAAAGCTGTCATGGTCAACTGGAATAATTTTTTGCTTTTATTGTTTGAGTCATAATTCGGGTACATTTTTTTAGAGAACATAGTTATGGCAGTTGGTGAATATCCTTTTCCGCAGATGCACCCCGTAAAAGGTGTGAAATGTACTGCCGTTAGTGCAGGCATAAAAAAAGTTGGCCGCCGCGATGTGGTGTTATTTGAATTGGCTGAAGGCTCTAGTGTAGCGGGTGTATTCACAAAAAATGCATTTTGTGCAGCACCGGTTACCCTGTGCAAAGAGCACTTGGCGAAAGCAGAAATTCGCTTTTTAGTGATTAACTCCGGCAATGCCAATGCATGCACCGGTGAGCAGGGCCTGTTGGATGCAAAAGCAACTTGTGCCGCTATTGCCCAGCTTGCTGGCGTAAAACAAGAGCAAGTGTTGCCATTTTCCACCGGGGTAATTGGTGAGCCTTTACCGGTTCAAAAAATTACCGCAGTAATTCCAGAGGCTTTACAAAAAGCCCATGAAAACGGCTGGGACGACGCTGGTGCAGGTATTATGACCACCGATACCCGTGCGAAAGGGTTTAGCCAGCAGTTTGAGTATCAGGGCAAAACCATCACCGTGAATGGGATTTCCAAAGGCGCGGGCATGATAAAGCCCAATATGGCCACTATGCTTGGTTATATCGCGACCGATGCAAAAATTTCTCAGTCTTTATTGCAGCAACTCGCGCGTGAAGCAGCGGATAAATCGTTTAATCGCATTACGATTGACGGTGATACATCAACCAATGATTCTTGTATTTTGGTGGCTACAGGTCAGATTGACTTGCCGGAAATTACGGATGTTGCCAGTGAGTTATACGCGAAATTACGCGAAGTCATTATTGCCGCGCATGTTCATCTTGCCAAAGCAATTGTGAGTGATGGTGAAGGTGCTACCAAGTTCGTCACTGTAGCTGTAAGTGGTGGTGCAAATCGCGATGAATGTCTTGATGTTGCTTATGCTGTTGCTCATTCACCATTGATTAAAACAGCGCTGTTTGCGTCAGACCCAAATTGGGGGCGTATTGTTGCTGCCATTGGGTATGCCGGTGTTCCCAGTTTAGACGCAACCAAAGTTCGCGTGCATCTAAATGAGACCTTGATTGTAGAAAATGGTGGGCGTGCAAAAACCTATACCGAAGAGCAGGGGCAAGCTGTAATGAATCAGGCGGAGATTGCGATTAATATTCATCTTGGTCGTGGTGATTTCGCTGAAACTGTTTGGACGACTGACCTATCCTACGAATATGTTCGAATTAACGCGGACTACCGTTCGTAATTAATTTAGTTATACCGTGTCTAAATTAATTCATGTTGCCGTAGGTGCAATTGTTGGCAATGACGGTCGTATCCTGATTGCCAAGCGTCCGCAAGCTGCCCACCAAGGCGGCTTGTGGGAGTTTCCCGGCGGCAAAGTTGACGCCGGTGAGTCTGTTCAGCAGGCATTAGCGCGTGAGTTAAAAGAAGAGCTCGCGATTGAAGTGATTGCCAGTGAACCGCTGATACAAATCCGTCATCATTATCCAGATAAATCTGTCCTGTTGGATGTTTATAAGGTTACCCATTTTGTCGGAATACCCATTGGTGCAGAGGGACAGCCCGTATGTTGGGTTCCGATAGATGAGCTGGTTAGTTACGAGTTTCCCGCCGCGAACAAGCCTATCGTGAAGGCGCTTTCACTAGCGGATAGATATTTAATCACTGGTGACTTTGTCGATGATGACGATTTTTGTCAAAGATTGTTGAAGGCCTTGCGTCAAGGCATCCGCCTTGTGCAGTTTCGCGTAGATAATCTGGATTTAAGTCGGCATAAAAAACTGTTGTATGAGGCAATCTCCCTTACCGAAAGCTTTTCTGCAAGTTTACTCATTAATTCTTCAGTTGGTTTGTTTGAAGATATTGTTGAGTTGTTCCCTTCTGCAAATATTGCATTACATTTGAATAGGCATAATGCGGCGGCTATATCCTCACGTCCAATTACTACTAGATATACGCTGGGGGTTTCCTGTCACAGTGAATTGGAAATCGCGCACGCGCAAGAAATTGGAGCAGACTATTTGCTACTTTCTCCAGTGAAAAAAACCACGTCTCACCCCGGCGCGGTGCCAATGGGTTGGAGCAATTTCAAAGCTCTGGTTGAGCTGGCGAATGTGCCTGTTTACGCATTGGGTGGTGTTGGTCAGAGTGATCTTCCACAGGCAAAATCGGTGGGTGCACAAGGTATTGCAGGCATTAGCGCGTGGTGGTGACTTAGCGTTGAAGCTCATCTTCTGAATTAATGTCCAGATTGTCGCCGGCAATGCGATGATTTTCGCTGGCCCACTCCCCCAGATCGATCAACCGGCAGCGGTCGCTACAAAAGGGGCGAAAAGGAAAGTCAGCATTCCAAACCACAGTTTTTTTACAGGTTGGACAGGCGAGTGTGATTTCCGGAGACGTCATTTCTGAGTGGGTAGTTTGTTCTGGCATAAATAATTCGTTTTATTTGGATTGGTTGTGGCTAGCAAGTTCTAGATAAAGCACGTGCAGTTTTTCGACTTGTTCATCCAGAGCACTAATTTCGCCGTGGTTTTGAATAATATCATTCGCTCTTGCGCAACGCTCCTGACGTGATAGCTGAGTTTGCATTATGGCTTTTATTTGAGCTTCATTATTAGCATCGCGGTGACTGGCACGCTCAATTTGTAACTGCTCTGCGGTATCAACGACAAGAATCCTGTCAACCAACAAATACTGTTGAGTTTCCAGCAATAACGGTGATGCAAGAATGCAGTAGGGGCTTAAGGCATTTTCTAGCTGCGCACGAATTCGTTGATTAATCAATGGGTGTAATAGCTGCTCTAGCCAGGCTTTTTCATTGGGGTTGTTAAAAATAATTTCGCGTAGTTTTGCTCGGTTGAGCGGCGGTGTTTGATCGTCTTTTGCTTCTGATAAAATGCTGTCGCCAAAATGCGTCCGGATTTGATCGAGCGCCGGCATCCCGGGTTCTACAACTTCGCGCGCAACTATATCGGCATCAACAACAATAACACCCTTCGCGATAAAGCGGCGGCACACTTCGGATTTACCGCTGCCGATACCTCCAGTGAGGCCAATAATGAGTTTTTTTGGGGCCATCTTTAGTAGCTGACAAATAACTTCAAGTAGGCGTGGTTAATCGTATCGCCCCATACAAATGCAATCCAGCCTGCGATCGCTAAATATGGGCCAAATGGGATAGGAATATTTTTATCTCGACCGCGCACCACAATTAAACTAATCCCGATTACTGCGCCAACCAGTGATGACAATAAAATAATTTGCGGCAGCATCTGCCAGCCCATCCAGGCGCCCAGTGCAGCCAGCAATTTAAAATCGCCATACCCCATGCCTTCTTTTCCCGTCAGTAGCTTAAACAGCTTGTAGACTGACCAAAGTGACAAATAACCAGCAACTGCACCCCACAGGGCACTGGGTAAATCAGTAAACGCATTGAAGCTGTTAGCGATTAAGCCGAGCCATAACAAAGGTAGGGTAATGTCGTCAGGTAGTAGATAAGTGTCGAAATCAATCATGGTTAGTGCGATTAGCGACCAGGTAAATATCAGCGCTGCCAGTCCGTTCCAATTGGCTCCCGTGTAAAAGATGACTGCGACTGATAGCAGACCTGTCACAAGTTCTATGGTTGGATATCGAGCGGAGATTGTTGCTTTACATGCGGAGCATTTGCCGCCCAATATCAGGTAGCTAACCATGGGAATATTCTCCCATGGTTTTATTTTGTGTCCACAGCTCGGGCAGCGCGAGCCAGGAACCATTAGGTTAAACGGTTCCTCGGGTTCGCTAATCGGGGGAAGTGAAGCTACATCTCCGTTTTGAGAGCTGAGCTCATTGCATTGTTGCTTCCATTCACGTTCCATCATTTTTGGAAGCCGGTAGATCACTACATTTAAAAAGCTGCCGACTAATAAACCCAAAATTAATACGCAGCTTAGTTCGAGCGCCGGATGAGCGTGCACCAAGGAGAAAAAATCCACGTCTATACAACCGATCCAAGCTGGAAGATAGGCAGATACATCGCGATCATCAGTCCACCAACCAAGATCCCCAACACCGACATAATCATTGGTTCCAGCAGGGATGTCAGGCTGTCAACCATGTTGTCTACCGCCTCTTCATAATAAACAGCTACTTTATCCAGCATGGTGTCTAGCGCACCGGATTCTTCTCCTATCGCTGCCATTTGGATTAACAGCGTAGGAAACGTCCCTCTCGCTTTCAGTGCGGTATTCATCTGGATGCCTGTTGACACATCTTCTCTGACCTTAATAATTGCGTCAGTATAAATTTTATTGCCCGTAGCACCTGCTACTGACGTGAGAGCATCGATTAGGGGGACACCGGCGGCGAATGTTGTCGCAAGTGTGCGCGAAAACCTTGCCATGATAGAGAGATAAATAATTTGGCCAATAATTGGCAATTTAAGTACGTATTTATCGACTAAGTATGAAAATTTTGGAGAACGACGATTAAGTTCTTTAAAGGCAAACGCTCCACCAGCCATCCCTAGAAGAATGATAAACCAGTAGGCTTGCGCGAGTTCGGACAAGTGTAAGACAAACAAGGTAAATGCTGGTAAGTCGGCGCCAAACCCACTAAAGGTAGATGCAAATTGAGGTACGACCTTAACTAGCAAAATACCCGTCACTATAATCGCTACCACTATTACCGCAGTAGGGTAAGTAAGTGCCTTTTTGATTTTTGCTTTCAGAGCCTCAGTTTTTTCTTTGTATGTGGCAATTCGGTCCAGCATGGTTTCTAGTGACCCTGATTGCTCACCAGCGTCTACCAGGTTGCAGAATAAATCATCGAAGTATTTGGGGTGCTCACGAAGAGCGTTGGCAAAACCTCCACCAGCTGAAACACTGTCTTTGATTTGCAAGACCATTTTGCGAAGATTTTGATTCTCCAAGCCATCCGCGACAATCTCAAACGCTTGTACCAGTGGAACCCCGGCCTTCATCATAGTCGCCATTTGACGAGAAAATACGGCGATGTCAGCGGGTTTAATCGATTTTCCGCCCGCGCCGAACAGCGGCTTCGCCTTTTTTGAAATCGAGCGAGTGGTTATGCCTTGCTTGGCGAGTAATGTTTTGACAATCGTTGGGCTGATGCCGTTGATCTCTCCCTGAATTTTATTGCCTTTCTTGTCCACGCCTTTGTAGACGTAGGTGTTTGTAACCGGCACAGCCTTTGGCTTTATGGCTTGCTTGGCCTTGCTTGTTGAAGCGCTGGATGATTTTGTTGTAGATGCTAGTGCCATGGAATTAATCCTTGGTGACTCGGTTAGCCTCTTCAAGGCTGGTTAAACCCATTGCGACTTTACGCAATGCGGAAATTCTCAGGTTGTTAAAGCCTGCTTCTTTGGCCGCTCTTGCAATTTGTAAAGAGTTGCCGCCTTCCATTATAAGGTTGGCAATCTGTGGGGTGATGCGAACCACTTCATATACACCCACCCGGCCTTTATAACCCCCATTGCATTTTTCGCAGCCAACGGGATGAAACAACTGGAATTCTGAGCGCGGAATACTGACTTCGTCAAACCCTTCCTGCCGAAGTATCTCTTCCGGGATATCAGTGGCAGGTTTGCGACACGCGGTGCACAGACGGCGGGCAAGGCGTTGGGCGATAATCAAGCTCACCGATGTCGCCACGTTGAATGCGGGTACACCCATATTTAGCAGGCGCGTAAGCGTTTCAGGTGCCGAATTGGTGTGTAGCGTTGACAATACCAAGTGTCCAGTTTGGGCCGCCTTAATCGCGATTTCAGCTGTTTCAAGATCGCGAATCTCCCCCACCATGATAACGTCGGGGTCTTGGCGCAAGAAAGACCTGAGTGCCTCCGCGAAGGTTAAGCCAACTCTTGTGTTCATTTGCACCTGGTTAATACCTTCCAGGTTTATCTCAACCGGGTCCTCTGCCGTGGAAATGTTGACTTCAGAAGTATTGAGAATATTTAGGCCCGTATAAAGCGATACAGTTTTACCACTACCGGTGGGGCCGGTAACCAGAATCATTCCTTGCGATTGTGCCAATGCGTCCAGGTAGAGTCTTTTTTGGTCATCCTCATAACCCAATGCATCGATTCCCAGCTTTGCAGAGCTGGGGTCGAGAATACGCAGCACAATTTTTTCACCGAAGAGGGTAGGCAGGGTGTTAACCCGAAAATCTATCGCGCGAGTTTTGGAAACTTTCAGTTTTATGCGTCCATCTTGTGGTAAACGTCGCTCGGAAATATCCATTTGCGACATTACTTTTAAGCGTGCCGCCATCCTGGTCGCAAGGTTAACCGGTGGTCGCGAGACTTCATGGAGTACCCCATCTGTACGGAAGCGAATACGGTAAGTTTTCTCGTAGGGCTCGAAGTGAATGTCTGATGAACCACCTTTTATCGCGTCAAGCAATACCTTGTTAATGTACTTTACGATAGGTGCTTCATCGGCTTCGGGAGTGTCGTCACTGTTGTTCTCATCAACTGTCTGAACATCCAGCTCGTCAAGATTCTCATCGAGCGTTCCCAGTGCATCACCCAAGTTACCTTCTTGAAGGTTAAAGTATTGCTCGATCGCAGCTTTGAGTTTGTCTGCTTCTACCAGAACAGCTTCCGTGTTGATTCCAGTGTTGAACTTTATTTCATCCAGTGCGTGGATATCGGTGGGGTCTGTAACCGCTAAAAATAGCCTGTTGCCCCTTCTGGCGATTGGCAGGGTGTGATGCTTGCGAATGAGCTTTTCGTCAACCAGCTTTAGCGGTATGGATTCTTTGTTTAGCGCTGTGAGGTCAAAAACCGGTGAGCCAAATTCCTCTGCGGCGACACGAGCTATGGTGCGCGCATCCAAAATTTCTTTACTGACAAGCATATCAACAAAAGGAATGCCGTCTTTTTTTGCCTGAAGCATCGCCTTTGCGGCTATTTCGCCATCAATCAGGTTGTCTGCGACCAAGCGTCTCGCCAATCCGTTAAGCGCAGTGGAGTTTGCTGGGGTGTTCATAAGTGCATCCGAGAGAAAATTCGTTACATTCACGAGAGAATACTAGCTCATATGGTACTTAATGTATGCGCAAATATGGAATGACAAAAAATGTCACTTATTGTCCATGTTGGTTGCTTCAAGTGCCCGTTAGGCACGCTAAAAACACCCACTGCCCAGCTCTGCTGAGCAATAATCTCGGTTAAATAAAGGGATTCGAGCAGTTGGTATGCGCATTGCTTGACTTTAACTGTGTTTAACAAAACGGCTAGTCGCCCAACTTAATCGGAGTTAGTTATGAAGCAAATGCAAAAAGGTTTTACGTTGATCGAATTGATGATCGTTGTGGCGATCATTGGTATCTTGGCCGCTGTAGCTCTGCCGCAATACCAGACCTACGTAGCTAAATCACAAGTGTCTCGCGTGATGACTGAATTGGGTTCTTTAAAAACAGTAGTGGAGACCTGTTTGCTGGAGGGGCGTGTCAATCCGGTGAATGTTGATGCGGCACCAGATGCTGACGAATGCGTTATCGGATTTGCCGGTAGTACTCTGCTTGGAGCTTCGGGATCGGATCTGGGGTCGGCTACTGGTAAGGGTGGTGTAAACATAACTATCGCTGATGACGGTACAAGTGATAGCACAATTGGCGGTGCGTTTGGCAACGGCGCTGCGGCAGCCATTGCTGAAAAAACTCTGTCGTGGACTCGCGATCCAAATGGTTCCTGGACTTGCTCTTCAAGTGTTGATGGCAAGTACGCTCCCAATGGTTGTGGTTCAGGCAGTTAATCGACTCAGTATTTCGCTGGTCAAAAAAGGCGCCTTGGGGCGCCTTTTTTTTAACTTTCTGTGCTGTTTATGTTATCAGTGTTATCTAGTAGTGTTTTTATGTGTCAGCGTCAGGGACGTATCGTCTCCATTTTTATAAGGAAGCCAGGGTTCATGTGGTTAGCGTTATTTGAGGTCAAAATCGCACGGTATTTTGCAGGAAATAGCACTGTGCATTACTCGGGGTTGTGGGCGGGTATATTTTTTTTATGGGTATTGTTTTTTCCATATGCCGGAATAATGCATGACGCGCAATTGTATACATTACAGGCGCTCTCTCATCTAGCTCCAGAGCTTTACCAAAATGATATTTTTCTGCGTTTCGGCTCGCAAGATAGCTTTACACTTTTTAGCCCAGTATTTGCAGTCCTAATTGAATTATTAGGAGTTGAATCGGCCGGTGCTTTAATTACACTCGCGGGTCACTGTTTATTTTTTAGTGCTGTTTTTCTGCTTGCAAAGAGAATTTTGTCCTACAGTGTTGCGATTTTCTCTGTGGGACTGATTTTGGTGCTTTCAAGTTCCTATGGTTCGGAGCGCGTTTTTTTCTACATTGAACCTTTTGTTACCCCCCGCATGTTGTCGGAAGCATTTACTCTTTTCTTCATAGCTGCGTGGCTTGATAGGAAAAAAATAGCGGCGACGGCGCTCTTACTGGTCGCGCTATTACTTCATCCATTAATGGGCATGGCTGGCGTAATATTTGCTCTGTCAAGTATATATATGGCTCATTGGCGAAGGTTGTGTTTACTTGCCGTTGCAGTTATCGCGTTGTTGTTAATTGCAAATAATGCGCAGTTGCTAACTCGCTGGCAGTTTGATGCAGAGTGGCTGAGCATAATCGAAGATCGCAACACTTATTTATTTTTCTATTTTTGGTCAATGGATGATATTGCCAATGCATTGGTGCCGTTAATAAGTCTGATTAGTGCCTGCATTTTCGTCAGCGGCGATACCGAAAAGCGATTAGCGGTTGCAGCTGTATTTACCTGCGTTTTGGCAGTGCTTGTGCATGGCATAGGCGGTGACGTTTTGCACCTAACCCTGGTGACTCAAGGGCAGGCATGGCGCTGGTTTTGGTTAGTCACCCTGGTGGCCATTTTACTTTTGCCAAACCTAATTCTGAAGCTTTGGGAAGTAAAAGCAGAGGGTAAAACAGTTGCAATTACGCTAATCGCCGCTTGGTTAATGCGTAGCCAATTAACAGGGTTAGTGGTGGCTGTGTGGGCGTTGGTTCTCGTTCTTGCTTTGAAAAAAAATTGGGGAACTGTGCTTTTTTGGGCGTTCAGTAAATGGATGGGGATCGCGTTATTGTTTCTGCCTGTGCTGTTATTAGTCGTGGTTAGTCATTTCCATATTGGGGTCGTTACTGCGTTATTTGATGGTTCGCGGTTGCAAGATTTTTCTGGTGTTTGGCATGAATGCGCGTTGCCACTATATCTGTTTTTTGTTTGTGTATTGGTCTATGTGTCTGCTTATAAAACTGTGCATATACCTGTAATTTTTAGCTTTTTCCTTGCGGCATGCCTTGCGTTTTGGTGTTTGGGCAAAAGTTGGGTGCCAGAAAATAGAGTGGCAAAAACACAGCGTCTGGAGAGGCTCAGAGAACTTATACCCATCGGCGAGGATGTTTTTACGTTTGGCCCGCCAGCAACGATCTGGATTAGCCTTCAACGTCCTAGCTATTTATCGGGTATCCAAATGGCAGGGATCGTATTTTCTCGCGCTACCGCAGTGGAGGCCAATCGGCGTGAAAAGGCAATATTGCTCTTATGCCCCAGTACAGATATGGACTTTTGTAAACGCGAACGAAACCAATGGATACGCTCGATTAGCGATTTTACGCCATTTTGTAAGACCGCCGGCGTGAGATTTGTAATGAGTTCGTTCCCGCTTGCGGCAAAAGGTTTGATTGAAGCAAAGCTTTCGGGTAACGAGCCTTCAACGAACCTATATCAATGTGATAACAAACAAACCCATAATCTTGGAAGAATCTAATGCAGCTTCTGAAATTGATGTTAATGCCTTTTTTTACCATATTTTCAAATGAGTCGTACTTTGTTCGCCGTCTTGAATTGGTAGGCGAATTAAAATTTTTCTTGGGCAGTAAATATTACCTATTGTTGCTGCAATTTTGCCGTTATGTGTTGGTGGGCGGTGTAGCATTTGGGGCGGATTTTATCGTCTTTAACAGCGTGCTAAGTCTTGGTGGGCATTACATTTTGGCGACCTGGCTAGGTTTTTTGGTTGGCGTAACGGTAAATTATTTGATGTGTGTGTGTTGGGTGTGGCGTGGCACGCGCGCGCGTACACGGAGGGATCTTGCTATTTTTATCCTCATTGGAATTGGTGGCCTAATGTTGACATCAGTTTTGATGGTCGTATGTGTAGATCTATTAGCGTTTGATGCGCGAATGTCCAAAATTGCCATTGCGATAATGGTGCTGTTTTGGAATTTTGGTTTGCGCAAAATTTTTGTTTTCTTCAGATAGGTTTGGGTTGTATCGCATGAAAAAGGTCGCATTAATTATTGGGGCAGGGCCAGCCGGCTTGACGGCGGCGTTCGAGATGTTGGAGAAAAACAGCGGTATACATCCTATTATCTTGGAGTCCACAGATCGTATCGGTGGAATTTCCTGCACGATTAATCACAAAGGAAATCGAATAGATATTGGGGGGCACAGATTTTTCTCAAAAAGTGATGTGGTAATGGATTGGTGGGCTAAGCGCATGCCGCTTCAGTCGGCGCCATCTCAAGATGATATTCTACTGAAACGAGAAAAAGCTTGGGCGGAATCGGGCCCGGATCCGGAAAAGGAAGATCGCGTTATGCTGATTCGCCAGCGAATTTCGCGAATTTTCTACCTGCGCAAATTTTTTGATTACCCTATTTCGTTAAAGCTGGGTACCATTTTAAATCTTGGAATAGCGCGTACGATTTACGCTGGTTTTGGTTATCTTATTTCTCAAATTAAAAAGCGCCCATCCGAGGATTCACTGGAGAATTTTTTAGTCAACCGTTTCGGTGTTCCGCTTTATAGAATGTTCTTTGAAGGCTACACAGAGAAAGTGTGGGGCATGCACCCAAAGAAAATTTCTGCTGAATGGGGGGCTCAGCGTATCAAGGGATTGTCTCTATCAAAAGCCGTTTTTTCCGCATTAAAAAAAGTTTTTGGTGCTAGAGCGGATGCAGCTGATCTGCGTCAGAAGGGAACTGAGACTTCTTTAATTGAACAATTTTTCTACCCGAAGTTGGGGCCAGGCCAGTTATGGGAGTGCGTGGCGGACGATATCCGCAAGATGGGAGGCGAAATACATATGCTTCACAAAGTGACTGAAATTCACTTGCAGGGAGACCGTATAGCTAGTGTGAGTGCGGAATGTAATGGTCAAGTAGTTAGCTTTGATTGTGATTTTTGTTTATCCACAATGCCGATTAAAGATCTAGTCAAAAGTATTGCGGGCAGCGACATTTCAGCAGACGTACACAGAATTGCCAAAGACCTCCCTTATCGCGATTTTATGACAGTCGGAGTATTAGCTAAAAAACTTAAGATCAAAAATGAGACGGACATACCAACTGTTGGCAACATCGTCCCAGATACCTGGATTTATATTCAGGAGCAAGACGTAAAACTATGCCGTTTGCAAATTTTCAATAACTGGTCTCCTTATATGGTCGATGACCCTAATAATATTTGGGTTGGATTAGAATACATGTGTTCAGATCAGGATGATATTTGGAAAATGTCCGATGAAGAATTTATTCGTCTTGCGGTAGCTGAGTTAATCAAGATCGATATACTTGATGCAGAGGATATTCTTGATACCTGTAGAATTAGAATAGAAAAAGCCTATCCCGCCTATTTCGGAACTTACAATGAGTTTGACAAGATAAAGACGTTTCTTGATGGGATTTCGAATTTGTATTGTATAGGTCGTAATGGACAGCATAGATATAATAATCAGGATCATTCGATGTTGACGGCGATGGAGGCGGTAAATTGCATTATGGATCCGTCACGACCGCGTAGCGAATTATGGTCAATCAATTCTGAGCAGGAATACCACGAAACAAAACAAAGCAATTAAGTTTTATTTCAGATAGTCAACGCTAAATTACGCAAAAAAATATAATGAAGAAATCATCGCTTTCATTTTTACACTTGGTATTAATTAAGCCGCTTTCGAGGCAGGAAGTTGAAGTAAAAGTTCTCATTTTTTTTTCGTTATTTTTTTTGGTGGCATTTTTGAAAGTTGGCCAGATCTGCATGCCATCATTTCAAGGGGGACGGTTTGCCTTTGATCACTACACTCTGCCCCTTTTGTTGGGTAGTTTGATTGTTTTGGGTGTGGCTCGAAATAACTGGCGTAAAGTGGTGCTGCTATTCCTATTTCTTGTGTTGTCGGTTTATTTCCACTTCAATTTCAAGTCTTGGGCGCCAATAATTAACCCTAATAATTATGACCCAGAGCTACATGCTCTCGATGTTATCTTGAAGTTTCCTGTGTTAATAAGAGATGTTAGGTTTGACCTCTATAATTACTTATCGTTTGATTTGAATTTTTTATATCATAACTTATTTGTGTTTAATTTTTTTATTGTTAATCTTTTTATGGCATTTAAAGGGTTTGGAAGGTTGCGATCCCTGAATCTTGCCATTGGGTTGGTTTTATTGGTTGGCGGCGTCCTTTATTGGGTGATTCCGGCAGCTGGGCCTTTCGTTTATTTTAATAGTTATTATTTTGAGGTTAATCTCCAGCAGGCAGAGATGCTCGATACCTATAATCAGATAAAAAATACCGGAGTAATCCCAGAAGGATTTTTTGTTTCTGGATTGGCAGCTATGCCTAGTTTGCATCTTGCACATGCTACAGTGTTTTTAATTTATTCAATGTCGTTAAGTGTTTTCTTTAGGGTTTTATTTGTATTGAGCTGGTGTGTTTTCTTTATAGATAGCATGGCTTTAGGGTGGCACTATTTTATTGATATTCCAGTAGGTGTTTTGTTAGGTATTTTGGCTAGCAAATTTTCGCTGCGACAATTTAAAACAGTCTAAAGTCAGTCCTCAATTATTTGTTTGCTCTATGTAGGGATGGGTTTGGTTGCCGTTAAGCGGCATATGTAATCCAGGTATAGGTGATTTGCTTTTTTTGTGTCATCGGTATCGCTTTTTTTAGGCGCAGCCGTGAGAAGGGGGCGATCTTTAAAGGGGTGTAACCGCTGTGAGGTTAGTGAAAGCGAAAGCCGTTAAGTATTTCGTTACTACGGTGGTAGTTGCGGTGTCTTTTTGGCTTTATTTCCAGATTGATACTTATCCCTATAAGGTGGCGCGCTGGTTTCAACCCTACGAGGCCTTTGTAGTTAATACTTTTGCGCAAGGATGTTCGACTGAATTCTCTTGGCTGAAAACTCTTCCTGAGTATGCGGTTCAGGAGCGCGGAGCTTATTCTGTGCAGGCGGTGTTTTTGTCGCCGGAGAAACATTTGGAAACCTGCAACCTTGGCTTTAAGGATAAAATGTTTGGCGAGCCAATTCGGGACGGTCATCGATATCGGTATGCCAGTACCACAAAGCTAATAACATCGGCCGCAATCATGCGACTCAAATCACAAGGCTTAATTAGTCTTGACGACAAACTGGTTAGCTTTCTTCCGGAACTTACCGAGTTTAAAGACGTAAGGGTTCGTCAAATTAGCATTGCCCACTTGCTCAACCATCAAGCTGGTTTTAATCGCTTGAGTCTTAATGGAGATCCAATGTTTCTAAGGCAAAGCAGGCCTTGGTGCCCGAAGAGCCTGGATAGATTGAAAACACTTACGCTCGGTTTTGCTCCCGGTCAAAAGCAAGTTTACTCAAACGAAGGTTATTGTCTTTTAGGTGAAGTGATTCGCCGCGTGACCGGTGAGCCGTATCGAAGTTATGTCGAGCGTGTGTTTACATTGGCGGCGCGTGATATCAAATTTGCCGGTGACCACTTTGATCAAGATGAAGTCAGGTATGATTATCGCTACGAGGAATGGTACAACGAAACTTACTTGGGACTTTTTGATTTTGACTCACTTTCCTCGTTAGCGGGATTAACGGGCTCTGCAGCGGCCTTGGCTGGATTGTTATGGGATATCAAACATCATTCCTCTTTTCCTTTTGTGCCGCCTTCGCCCGCGCAACCTTGCAGCTTTATCAGCAATAGCCGCTGTGTCTTTAATGGAGTGTTTCAGTATCAGCCTGAAAAAAATGGAATGGCACTTTATTACCACGAAGGGTACTTGCCCGGATCTTCTTCTATTGCCGTAGTTGATAGCTATGGTGGTGTGACTGTTTTGTTGCGAAGTGGCGCCGATAAACTTCAGGGCAGTCCCTCTAACGAATGGATTGTGTGGATTTATAAACAGCTAAATATTCATTACACGATGCAGGGTGTTCTACCCTTGTTGAGTGCATTACCTGAAAACTAATCATATTGAGATAATTTATGCGATTTAGATTGCGTTACTTCGCAGCGCACTTGCTACTTTCTTTTTTTGTCGCGCTAGCGTCATTGTATTGTGTGTTCGGAGTTTGGTATCCATCGCCACTCGATGTAGGTTTGGGAGTTACTGGCATATTTATGTTGTTGCTGGGTGTTGATGTAATAGTTGGACCATTGCTGACGTTATTGGTGGCAAAACCAGGTAAGCGAACGCTAAAAATGGATTTGGCAATTATTGGAATATTGCAGGCGATCGCTCTTGGGTATGGCTTATACATCGTGGCACAAGGGCGTCCGGTGTGGTTGGTATACAGCAATAAACATTTTGTGGCCGTTCAGGCGTATGAAGCTGTAGTGCGCGGGGAAAATACTAGCAAGGATTTTTCGTTATCATTTAGTGGGCCTAGCTGGGGGGCGGTGTCAGATAAGGCGACAGATCAAGGGGCTGACGCTGCTTACAGCCAGAATTCTTTGGTCCCTTTTAACGAGCGGTCACATAACGCATTCTCAAATGCGCTTCCTATTGAAATTCTTAATCGTTTTAATGACAAAGCGAAGGTGGAGTCGATATTGCTGCAATATCCAGAATCTGACAGTTATATTCCTATGGCAGCTAAAAACAAGTCGTTGGTTGTTTTGGTGAGCAAAACGCAAGAAAAGTTAATTGCGATAGTGGAACTGGCTCCATGGTAGCTCATGAGATTTTTTGTGCAGCATTAGCCACTCAGTTTTTCGCTACCGTCTTCTTTCACTTTGTGACGTTTTGCGTCAACCGAGTAAAATGAAATATAACTCTACGCCATAACTGGAGTTTCTTTTTGTTCCAATTTTCTTGGAACCTCGATTTTTACTGCGTATTTTTTTGTTTTTTTAAGCTGGCTTGAAACTTGCTGACCAGGGATAGCAACGGCCTTTTTTGGACTCTAAGATGAAAAGATACAATTCACATGGTTTTACGCTAATCGAATTGATGATTGTAGTAGCAATCATTGGAATTCTTGCAGCTGTTGCGCTCCCCTCTTATCAGGTTTACGTTGCCAAATCCCAAGCATCCAGAGTGATGTCCGAAGCCAGTAGTTTGAGGGCATTGGTAGAAAGTTGTTTGAACCAAGGTTTAGTTGTAATCGGGGGCGCTGATGGAGAGTGTGATCCTGGCGCGGTTGGTTCTAGTCTGATCGATGGCGCCTCGCAAACGGGCGCGGTTTTGCCTGCGGGACAAGGTGTTCCGCAAGTCGCGATCGCTGTGGGAGGCGAGGTGACAATTGTTGCAACCTTCGGTGTGAGTGCAGTACCGGCGCTATCTACTAGAACTTTGACATGGACGAGGACTGCGGAAGGTTCATGGAGCTGCGCTACCACACTCGACGCTCCTTATCGCCCTAAAGGCTGTGACCTCTAGCCGAAACGGGAACTGCTTAATCCATTTCCGGTGAGCATGCAGTTGCGTGGAAATCAAGTCAATCTCATCGACAAATCCACCGCCCTGCAATGTTTCGTGAGCGCTCCAATCGAAATAAAATCCACCCCGGTTTCTGCCGTAGGAATCAGGGTGGCTTCATTGATATTTCCGGATGCCTCGAGTTTTGCGCGCTTAGCTGTAATTTTCACTGCTTTTTTCATATCTTCAATAGAAAAATTATCAAGCATAATAATATCCGCTTTAGCAGATAATGCCTGCTCCAACTCATCAAATGTTTCTACCTCGACTTCTATCGGTTTTCCCGGCGCAATCTGATTTGCCCTCGCAACTGCTTGGACTATTCCACCACAAGCAGCAATATGGTTTTCTTTAATCAAAAAGGCATCGTAGAGGCCAATGCGATGGTTATGGCAACCGCCACAAGCAACGGCATATTTTTGCGCAGTCCGCAGTCCCGGAATGGTTTTGCGCGTGTCCAGCAGTTTTACTTGGGTATGCGAAACACGCTGAGCATATTGGCGGCTGATGGTGGCAGTACCTGAGAGTGTTTGTACAAAATTAAGGGCAGGGCGCTCGCCAGTTAATAAGCTGCGCGCGTTGCCTTTTAAGCTAAATAGCAAGCTGTTTGCTGCTACCTGTGCTCCGTCTTCCACGAACCAGTTGATTTCAACTGTGGGATCTAGCTGGCTGAAAACTTCTTCAACCCAGGCTTTACCACAAAAAACACAGTCGTCTCGAGTAATGATTCGGGCTTCAGCTTGTGCGTCGGCGGCAATTAATTGGGCAGTAATATCGCCTGCACCTATGTCCTCCTTGAGTGCCATTGCAACGGTTTTGGTTATATCTTCGCGTAATGTGGGTAGATTTTTGCTATAAAAAATATTCATAGAAAGTGTCGAATAATTAAACAGGTTATTTGATAAAAGGGGGCTAAATGGCGCGTTTTTCAGCCTTTAATTACTAAATATACTTAAAAACAGCAAAACAGGCCTAGTGGTTATAACTGTTTGTGATATGCCTCTCGATCCTGTCATTTGCCTATTTGGTGTCTCTTGCCCTTGGTTATACTTCAATTACGCAAGTTTTTACTAATGGTAATCCACCATGTCTGAGCATCTCAAAGCAGACCCCAAAAAGGTCGTTCAATTAAATGTAGAGCGGAATTCTACCGCGAATTCGCAAGTTGCACTCGCGCGTTTGCCTGCTGCAATGCATACATTGCGTGATAAGGCTCGCCAGCAGCTGCAATTATTTTTGCGCGAGCTGTTCGATAAAGTGGACGACGCCATGTTTGAGTTGGCAGATAAAGCCAACAATAACCATGACCAAAATATCTTTTTTGACTCCATGCGCGAGGTACGTATTCGCCGTCGCGCAATGGAAGCTGCTTTTTTCCGTAGTGTTGATATCAGCTTTGCCCGTCTATTGGACCCCAATGCCTACCGCGATGAAAAGCAAGCGAATGATAATTCTGTGTCGTTGGATGACCTGTCGCTGGTTAAAAACGACGAGCTGGAGGAAATGGTTGCGGTTGACGGGATGGTTAACAAAGCCAACGAACAGTTCAGTGAAGCTATCCAGCATTTGACATTACGTATTGATCATTTGGTGCCGATTAAGGTTTACCAAAAGAATAATCCGCTGGGCGTCGACGTGATTTGCGGAGCATTTATCGACTCCACTAAAACACTCAATGTTGATGTTAAGGCCAAGTTGGTATTGTTCAAGCTGTTTGACAATATCGTAATGTCAAAATTAGGCAGGTTTTTTGATGTGCTCAATCAAACATTGGTTGATGCCAATATTTTGCCGTCGCTGAAACAGGCTTCGCGCGCACCCAAAAAAGCTACCTCCAATGTTGCCGATAGCTTTGGTAAAGGGCTGAGTGCGGAAGTCGATATGGGTTTGCAAGCAGCGCCTATTGGCGGCGGCTTTGCGCCAAGCTATGACGAGCAAACAAATCAAGTGCTAAGTCAGTTGCGCAATTTGCTAGGTTCAAGTCGTAACACTGCACGTGTGCAATTGCCCGGTGAAGAAATTACCACGCAGGATTTAATTAAAATTCTGTCGTTGGCCCAGCAACAAAATAGTTATAGCTCACCACTTGCCATGGGGGGCGTAACGGGAAATTTGCGCTCGATGTTAAATGAGCTACTGCATCAACAAACCCAAACAGCGGCTGCGATTAATCAGGTTGATGATGACGTGATTAATCTTGTCAGTATGATGTTTGAATTTATTCTGGATGACCGCAATTTGGCGGCTCCCATGAAAGCGCTGATCGGTCGTCTACAAATTCCTATGGTGAAAGTAGCTATTGCCGACAAGACCTTTTTTAGCAAGGGCGGCCATCCTGCTCGTCGGTTATTAAATGAGATGGCGATGGCCTGCTTGGGGTGGCAAGAATCCACAGAAGAAAGCCAACGCAAAGATAGCCTCTACAGCAAAATGGAAGAGACTGTGCGTGCTGTGCTCACGGAGTTTGATACCGACATGGGTATCTTTGAGCGCTTGCTGGTGGACTTCCGTTCTTATTTGGACAAAGAAAAGCGCCGCGCACAAATTCTAGAGCAGCGCACCATTGATGCAGAAGACGGCAAGGCAAAATCTGAGCGTGCCCGCGCACAAGTGGATGCAGAATTAAATCGCATTTGTACGGGAAAAGACCTGCCTTTGGCGGTGACAAAATTATTGCGTGAAGCATGGGCCAACGTAATGTTTATCACCAGCTTGAAGCAAAGTGTAGATAGCGATGAATGGCGTAATTGCTCTGCCACTGCGCAGCAATTGGTGTGGAGTGTGACAGCGCCTATGGATAAAGATAATCGCCAGCGGCTATTAAAGTTGGTTCCAGATTTGCTGCAAAAGTTGCGAACCGGTCTGGAAAGCATCTCATTTAGTCCGTTCGAAACCACTAACTTGTTCAAGCAATTGGAAGTGGTTCACTTGGCGCGGTTACGTGGCGAACCGAAAGCACAGGCTGATACTGCCCCCTCCGTCTCTGCCGATGCACTGGCTGTTAAAGCGCAAGAATTGGCCGTCAAAAATGCAAGTATGAAGGCAGCAATGGTTGAGGCTCAGCAAAAAGCGCAATTAGCGGCGAATGCCGAGGCGGCAAAATTAAAAGCAATTGCAGAGGCGGAGGTTGTTGCTGAAGTTGTTATTGCAGCTCAAACGCCCGAAGTAATTGATGTGGTGAGTGATGTTGTTGTGCCGCAAGCCGAGACTCCAGCAGTTGAAGCTGAAATTGTTGCGCCGGTTGAAAATGTTGTAGTAGAAAATTCTGCGAGTGCAGAAACAATTACTGATGCAAGCGAACCAGTTGCCGTGGCGATGACGGAGGCTGTTCCGCCGGTTGAGGTAACCGTTGAAGACGAACCTGTTGTGCAGAGTATTCAGGCTGATTCACAGCATCTCGCTCTGGTTAATAACATTACCCAGGGGACCTGGTTTGAAATGCAAGGCGAGGCCGGTGAAAAGTATCGTTGTCGTCTGGCTGCAATTATCCGCTCAGTTGGGAAATATATTTTTGTTAATCGCTCCGGCATGAAGGTGGCCGAAGAAAGCCGGGAAAGTTTGGCGATAGCATTGCAAACCAAACGCCTTACTATATTGGATGATGGCATGTTGTTTGATCGTGCGCTCGAAGCAGTAATTGGCACTTTGCGTGAGCAGCGCATGACTAGTTAAGTTTTTGTTGTTTGTTCTCCTTGGATGTTAACCCGGCCTGCGCCGGGTTTTTTATTTTATAATTCAAATCTCTTCCAATACCACCAAAGTCTGTCCCGCCTGTACTCGGGCTCCATCACTTTTTAACAGATGAGTAATTTTTCCGGCGCAGGGCGCGCTTATGTTGATTTCCATTTTCATGGATTCGAGTATCAGTAATACATCACCCGCTTTTACTTCTTGTCCGACTTTAACTTGGGTTTGCCAGACGCTGCCGGAGACGGAACTGTCTACGCAAATGGCATCTTCAGAAAATTCTTGTTCGGTTTCGCTTTCGATGGTTTCAGGTTGTTCGTAGTTGAATTGGCCGTTGGCGTGCCAGC
>JACCEA010412292.1_pt1 | contig 37820 bp, 43 predicted proteins | sample 7449851 | NCBI WGS metagenome assembly JACCEA01 (sample SAMN15323453, study PRJNA562643) | freshwater metagenome | isolation source: river surface water | place: USA:Blue River Watershed | collected 2017-08-18 | reverse complement strand
TGATTGGACTGTCGAGTGCCCTGGCAATGACGGGCCTGCTGAATTTTGTTGGTGCTTACCTTTTCTGGAAGTACCTGCCTATTTATGCGCCAGATCGACTAAAGCACTAAGAAACTCTTGGCAGCAGCCTCACGGCAGATGACCATGGAGTTGATTCGAAGACCAAATAGGTCTTGATATCTTGCACAAACTCGAAAATGGCTACTATCCCCCTCGACCCAACTCTCAGCACTAATGATGTCGAGGCGCTCCGCTGAAGCTGCGGATGCAAGAAACTTGTCAACCTCAATTTGAAGTCGATCTGGGGATGGTTTCCCAGCTCGAACAGCACGGTCGTGTCCGAACAAAACCGCATAATCTGCTACCCCTTGAACACGGTGACCGGCCAGCATTGCAATACCCACACTGGAAAACCCAATAACTGACAGCAAAATTAATGAAAGGTAGGTGACTATTAAGAGCGCAATTGAGCCGTCTTCTCTCATTTTGGTTCTAAGCCCGCAACTTGAATCGCTACAGAATTGCCAACCTCAACTCTGAGCAAAACTAGATCTCCTTTTTTGCATTCACCACACTCGACTGTGAAACTGACGGTTCTTTGCCAGTTTTTAGAAAGTATTGCCACAGCATCAGTTATTGATTGGTCAAGCTGAGAAGGTGCTGACTCTAAAACAGCGGCTCGTAGAGCGTGGCGGGCAATGGATTCTGCAGCAATTGCGTCAAAAATCGCCCCATATAGGGTCAGCATTGGTGCAATTGGAAGAACAAGCAAAGCTCCGAAGCTGGCTAGCTCTAGTGGAGCACTGCCGAAGCTACTGGTTAGGAATTTCTTCTTTTGCAACTAATACCTCGGTTTTGGATTGGGTTGCTTGAAGGAGTCCTAGCACTGGACTTACGTGCCAAATACGAAAACCAACAAATCCGGATTGCTCAATTGACTCGACCTCAGCGCTGGCAAGCATTGGAACCCTATCCTCAATCAGTCTCTGCAGATAGGGCAGTTGCGAGGGTGACTCCGGCAAAGCAGCTCTAGCGGCAGCTTCGATAGCGGCGTCACGAATCAGCAGTGTGTTGTAAGCGCTGATTGAAAGACTCAATACGCTCAGCGTGAGAAATGTCAAATACGCAATGTTTACAAGCGCACCCAGCACTGCATTCCCAGCGGAGTCAGAAAGACACGACGCGATCGAGCGCCTCATCAAAAACTCCCTGGAGAGCAGGCCCCGCCACCGCCCAAATCAAAACAACTAAACCAGCAGTCATAAGCGTAATTAGAACCCAACCAGGCACATCACCACCTTCGGACAAAAGTGTTCTCTTCATTTCATTCCTTTCATATTCCGAGTTGAAGCAAAGCAAGAGACGGATAAACGGTAAACAGAACGGTTATCGGCAAGATAAGGAAGATAGTCGGAACTAACATCTTGGTTTCATTGCTTCCAGCTTTCTTTAGAATCAAGCTGGCATTTAGATTGTTTGCCGTTTGAACTAACAGATCCAGTTGCTGAGCAATTGGTGTGCCGCGCTGAATAGAGACCAAGAGTTTTTGAGATAACTCACTAAAAATTGGCGATGACAAACTCTGCCAGCTGCGAATCAAGTCTTCTATGTCGGCACCCAGCTCGAGGTCGCTTGCCGAGTCTTTTAGTATCTTGCCGATTTTTAGCTCCATGTGATCAGCCAGCCAGGAAATTGCAACCACCGGAGGAACACCATTTCTTAGCAACAAAGCCAGGACTTTAACAAAATCTGCTGCCTGATACTCAAAATTCAAAGCTGGCTTCGAGCTGCTGAGCTTGAAAACAGCTACAAGTTCACTCAATCGAAAACGAGCGATTGGGCCCGAAGTGTGTGAGGTCAATATCCGATCAGCCAACATTGAAAACACGCTCCGGCATCGGCAGCCTTCCCAGAGCCGAGGTTGAGAAATATGCAAGAAGGCTCAGCACAAGGCCAATTAGGAGCACGAGAGTGCCAGCTGTTGACGAGAAAGCAGCTTGATTGCTTGGGACTGTCAGAAGTAAGAAAACAATCAACCAGGGCGCTAACACAGCAAGCTTGGCACTACCCAGTACCCAGCCTTGCTTTGCCAAGACCTGACCCAAGAGGTTGTGCTCTGTTCTTATGTCGGAACTGGCTCTCGCCCAAATGCCAGATTCCCCTCGGCCTCCGAGCTCGGATGTGATCAACAGAACCATTGCCAAGAAATCACCGCTGCGTGATCCGACTTGTTTTTGAAAAGTGGCCAGCGCACTGCGGGTTGGCTGCCCCCGCTCCAACTCTAGGTGTAATTGCAGAAAGTACCGTCGCACAGCAATTGGAGCTTCCTTGGACAAATATTCGATCTGCTCATCGCTGGTCAATCCAGCCTCAGCTCCTGACCTCAGCAAATCGAAAATTGCTGGCCAGACCTGCTCTAGTGCCCTTGTTCGAGCCGCGCCGATTGCCCTCAATATTTCGAGTGCAACTCCCAAGCTCAAAAGAAAAATTGCAATGGCTAATCCAGAAATACCGGTCGAAATCAAAACCAAAAATCCAACAAATACGCAAAAAAACAAAATCAGGCTAAAAAGTTGGTTCACAACGAGGCCAAACCCTGCCCCACTCGCTAGCTCACGCAATAACTTCATCAGCGACCTCAAGAATTTCGCGCACTCTGCGTTTGCCGTCCATGTCACGCTCGCAATGAACAACCAAATCAATGGCGGAGGAAATAGTTAGACGAAGGAATCGATCTGTGATGTTTTCGCCAGCTAACAGAGGGAGAGTCAAAAGCTTCTCGATAGCTCCTTTAGCACTCTTTGCATGAATGGTGCCAAGCCCCGGGATTCCAGAATTTAGCGCGACCAGCATGTCCAAAGCTTCTGCGCCCCTGACTTCGCCAATCACCAACCGTGAAGGTCTCATCCGAAGAGCCTGCCTAACCAGTTCTCTGAGGTTAATTTCGGAGTCCCCCTCAGAGCTGCTCGGTCTTGTCTGCATAGCAACCCAGTCGGAGTGACTGAGCGAGATTTCAAAAGTGTCCTCGCAGGAGACAATGCGCTCCTGTGGACCAAGCTCCCCAAGCAGAGCCGTCAGCAAAGTGGTCTTTCCTGCTTGCGTTGCGCCGCTTACCAAAATGCTTTTACCAACCATCACGGCTTCGCTAAGTAAGGAATATTGCATGGGGTCCAGTGTCCCGCGCTCCCGCAAATCCAGCAGCGACAAGCGGTCAAGAGCAAATTTCCTTATGTTGACGGCCCAGTGCTGCCGAGTTATGTCAGGAATGACGACATGTAAACGTGAACCATCGGGCAAATCCGCGTCCACATAGGGTGTTAGGCGGTCCAGCTTTCTTCGTGAAAACCTAAGTAACCTACGAACAAGATTTTGAAGAGTTTCTTCGGGTAAATCTTCTTGTGTGGTCTGTTTACCGAATTTGTTGTAAAAGAGAATTTCATTTGGTCGATTTATCCAAATTTCTTCAATGTCAGGGTCATCCAAGTATTTCTGTAATACTCCAAATCCAACTAACTCAAGTTCAAGCTGATTCAGGAGCTGCTGTTCATGTATGAGCTGATCCGAAGACTCTGAGTATTCATCGATAGCCAATTGAACTGCCTGCTTGGGAGTAAGGCCCAATTGCCGGACCAGTTCTCTAGATCTATCAATAAGCGGTGCAATGAGCATGACGGCAAGATTGGCAAAGCTGATGAGATTCTGCAGGGAGTTTTCCACAGCCCGCCTCAGCCACTAAGCTATCTAGGTTCCCAGCGGGTGTGGCGAAATTGGCAGACGCACCAGATTTAGGTTCTGGCGCCGCGAGGCGTGGGGGTTCAAGTCCCTTCACCCGCACAATCAAGGTGGAACTAACTATTTCTTAGTTGGTTTCACCTTTTTTCATATCGTGGCGACCGCTAAAGCTTTAGAGAAAGTAAGTGACTTCCAATGGGTTTTCCAAACCTAACTGCGACATTGGCCAGGTGACCCTGTTCAGTAAATCCATGTTTTTTGTGCAGGGAAATCGAGGCGTGGGCCCCGCGATCAGCAATCACCGCAATGACTTCCCTCACGCCATATTCCTGACAGGCTTGAATTAGGGCAGTAAAGAGTTGGGTCCCCAGTTTTTTACCCGTTGCTGCTGCGGCCAGGTAAATCTGGTTCTCCACGATTTTTAGATAACCAGTTTTCTGCCGCCACGGAGTGACAAAGGCAAAGCCGAGAATTTGGCTCTCTCGGTGGATCACCAAAAAAGGAAGGCCGAGACGAGTAATGTGTTCAAACTTGTCTTGCCAGTGCTTTAAATCAAGAGGCTTATCGTCAAAGGTAATTACAGTGTTTTGAATATAAAAGTTGTAGATGTCCTTCACCTGAGGGACATCAGACATTTGAGCAGCACGAATACTTATCGGAGCTAACTGTTCTGGGGATCTAGCCTTTTGTTTTCTCACTAACCGCCATCTAGTTTCGGAATCAACCACGGCTATACCCAATCAATCGGCTGCTCGCCCATTTCAACAAGCAGCTGGTTAGCTTTCGAAAATGGTTTTGAACCAAAAAATCCACGGTAGGCGGAGAGTGGTGATGGGTGGGCGGAAACTATCAGCTTTCCTTTTGAGAGCTCTTCTGTGAGCTCCTGCGCTGAGTTGCCCCAAAGAATGGAAACCAATTTTCCCTGCTTGATTTCGATTAGGAAAGAAACCGCCGCCCTAGTGAAGGAATCCCAACCCAACTTAAAGTGAGCGCCAGTCTGATTTGACCTGGTGGTCAAATGACGATTCAGCAGCATTACTCCACGGTTTGGCCAACTGGTCAGTTCGGGTTCCCTGTTTATACCAAGGTCTGCTTGCAGCTCTGAATAAATGTTTTTTAGCGTTGGAGGAAGCGGACTTGTTTCGGTCGGAACGGCGAAAGCAAGGCCAATGGCGTGCTCAGGGTTCGGATACGGGTCTTGGCCCAAAATCAGTACTCGATATTCATTTGGCGAGAGGGTGAATGCTCGGAAAACTAAGTCGGCAGTGGGAACAATCTGCTCGCCATCCAACTGCTCAAGGATGGCATCCAGTCGCTGGCGCTGCGCGTCAAAGAGCGGTTTCCAGTCCGGATGAATGGAATCAAGCATGAGCTAATAGTAAAAGTGCAAAGATGAATACAGAAGAAGGAGCAGCCATGCCAACAGCCCAGGAGCTACTAAAAGAGGCCAGCCAATATGCTCAAACACTGACGGAAATCCGCAGAGATCTCCACCAGATACCCGAGTTTGCCTTGAATCTGCCGAAGACTCAGGCTCGAATCCTGCAGTCAATTGAAGGGCTTGGCGAAATAACTCTTGGCAAGAATCTGACCTCAATTGTTTTGCGCATTCGCGGAGGCAAGCCAGGTCCAACTGTCTTGCTGCGAGCTGACATGGACGCGCTAAAGGTGGTTGAGGACACCGGGCTTGATTACGCATCAAGCAATGGATACATGCATGCCTGCGGCCACGATTTGCACATGGCGGCTGGAATCGGAGCTGCCCACCTTCTTGCCACCCATAAAGAAAAGTTAAGCGGAGAAGTTCTGATCTGGTTTCAACCAGGTGAGGAAGGCCACCACGGCGCCGATGTCATGATCGAAGAGGGAATGCTCGACATCACAGGCTCGAGACCAATTGCCGCTTACGGGCTGCACGTGTTCACTTCAATGCCGAAGGGGCTCATTGCCTGCAAGAGCGGACCACTCATGGCGAGCGCCGGTGACTTGAATGTAACCTTCCACGGCTCTGGCGGCCACGGATCTATGCCCTGGCTGAGCAAGGACCCGATTACTCCGCTGGTGGAATCGATCTCAGCCCTGCAAAACCTCATCAACAAGCAATTTGATCAATTTGACCCCGTGATACTAAACGTTGGCTGGATTCGAGCTGGAGACGATGCCACCACCAACGTAATCGCCGACTCCGCGAGTTTCGGCGCCACGGTCAGAACTTTCTCAGAAGAAAACACCAAAAAGTTGCACGAGCTGGCACCAAAACTCATCCACAGCATTGCGGAGGGTTTTTCAACCAAGGCGGACGTCAGCTTCGGCAGAGCAACCAAGGTGCTGATGAATAACCCGCAGGCGGTTGAGGTGGTGGAGCGGGTCGCCAAGGAGCTGGTAGGTGAGGCAGGCTATCTGCCCATGCAAAAGCCAATCGCCGGCGGCGAGGACTTTGCTTCAATCGTTGCCGAGGTGCCAGGAGCATTTGTCTTCGTTGGAGCCTGCCCACCCGAAATCGACTTTCAGAGTGCCCCTACCAATCACTCCGCTAAGGCGCAGTTTGATGACTCAGTCCTACCCCTCTGTGCTGCCCTGCTGGCATCGCTAGCCTTTAGCCACCTGGGCTAAAGTTACGGTCTATTACTTAGCTACTTGCCTGCCTATTTCATCTAGGCCATAGTTTTCTAACAATCATCAAACACGAAGGGTAGTCATGTCTGATTCAACCAACTGGGGCTTTGAGACGCTGCAGATTCACGCCGGTGCAACTAGCGATCCAGCAACCAATGCCAGAGCGGTACCTATTTATAAGACGACCGCTTACACATTCAACTCCGCCGAGCACGCACGTAATCTGTTTGGCCTTGCTGAGTTTGGAAATATCTACAGCCGAATCATGAACCCTACCCAGGATGTGGCTGAGAAGAGAATTGCAGCCTTGGAAGGCGGCACCGCAGCTTTGCTGCTATCCAGCGGCCAATCAGCAACCACTTTCGCAATCTTGAACATCGCTCAAGCCGGTGACCACGTGGTGTCCTCTTCCACTCTCTATGGCGGAACCTACAACCTCTTTAAGTACACGCTGCCAAAGCTGGGAGTAGAAGTCACCTTCGTTGAAAATCAAGATGACGAAGCAGAGTGGCAAAAAGCAGTTCGCCCGAACACCAAACTTTTCTTTGGCGAGACCATCGGAAACCCAAGAGCGTCAATCTTGGACATTCGAAAAGTTGCCAACGTTGCGCACAAAAACGGTGTGCCACTAATTGTTGATAACACCGTTGCAAGCCCATATCTAATCCAACCAATCAAGCACGGCGCCGACATCGTCGTTCACTCCGCAACCAAGTTCCTCGGAGGCCACGGCACGGTTGTTGCAGGTGTAATCGTCGATGGCGGAAAGTTTGAGTGGTCCAAGTCGGATAAGTTCCCGGGGCTAACCGAGCCAGATCCGAGCTACCACGGTGTCGTTTACACCAAGGCCTTGGGAGATGGCATCGCCTACATCATCAAGGCACGTGTTCAACTGCTGCGTGATATTGGAGCTGCCATTTCTGCCGACTCCGCTTTCTCACTAATTCAGGGAATTGAAACTCTCAGCCTTCGCATTGAGCGCCACGTTGAAAATGCCAGCAAGGTTGCGCAGTGGCTAGAAGCACATCCTCAGGTAAGCAAGGTTAACTACGCGGGTCTAGCGAGCTCCCCCTACAACCAGGCACAAAAGACCTACGCCCCAAAGGGTGCCGGAGCGGTTTTGTCCTTTGAAATTGTTGGCGGAGTAGAAGCTGGAATTAAGTTTGTCGACGCGCTAGAGCTACACAGCCACGTGGCAAACATCGGTGATGTCAGATCCTTAGTTATCCACCCAGCTTCTACCACTCACTCCCAGCTGAGCGAGGCAGACCAGCTAACCACCGGTGTTACCCCGGGTCTAGTGCGTCTGTCGGTGGGACTAGAGACCTATGACGACATCATTGCTGATCTGCAGAAGGGTTTTGCCGCAGCAAAATAAATGGACTTTCAGATATCTGAAGACTCTGCTCCCTCGGAATTTATTTCCGAGGAGCAGCGTCGTCAGTTAGTTGGAAGACCACCCGCCACCGGAGCGTGGCTAGCGGGCGATCCGGTTGGGGATAGAAAATTCTCAGAACCGTTCTCAATAACTCTTGAGTCGGGCAAGCAACTGCCAACGGTGAGGCTTGCATATGAGTGTTGGGGTGAACTCAATTCCGCCAAAGACAACGCCGTACTAGTCCTGCATGCTCTCACCGGCGATAGTCACACAATTGGAAATTCAGGCGAGGGCCATCCGACCGCTGGCTGGTGGAACGGGGTAATTGGCCCTGACCTCTACATCGACACCAATCGCTACTTTGTTATCACTCCCAACGTACTGGGCGGTTGTCAGGGATCGACCGGGCCCAGCTCACTCGATTCCAAGGGACGCGAGTGGGGAGCCAACTTTCCTCAGCTAACAATTCGAGACCAAGCACAGGCCTTTGCAATCTTGATGGAGCAACTTGGAATTGAGAAATACACGGTCATCGGAGGCTCGATGGCCGGCATGCATGCTCTTGAACTCGCTATTGATTATCCGGAGCGGGTAACCAGGCTGGGGGTCTTGGCGGCTCCTCCCTACTCAACCGCCGACCAAATCGCGCTCAATACTGTGCAGCTGGAGGCAATCAGGTCGGATGAGAACTTCGCGGGTGGTTGGTACTACGACGCCAAACCAGGTTTTGGCCCCCATCGAGGATTGGCACTTGCAAGGCGCATGGCACTTCTCAACTACCGGTCTCCACAAGAGCTGAACGAGCGCTTTGGTCGCTCATGGCAATCACAGGTGAGTCCCATTACCGAGCAGGGTAAGTATGCGGTTGAGAGCTATCTAGATTTTCACGGCAACAAATTTGTTCGCAGATTTGATGCCAACAGCTACATCAGCTTGGTTAGCGCAATGAATTCTCACGACGTTGGGCGAGGCAGAGAGTCCGTAGTGTCGGCGCTGCACCAAATTAAGTGTCCAACCTTAGTGCTTGGAATTGAGAATGATCGGCTGTTTCCAATCAGCGGGCAGCAGTTGATTGCCGACTCGATTGGTGGTCCGCTCGTTGGTGGGTCACTGCAGGTGATACAAAGTGAATTCGGCCACGATGGTTTCTTGATTGAAACCCAAGCCGTGGGTTCTTGCTTGCGCGAGCTCTTACTCTAAGTGCAAGTTGTCATCGCATTTGCCGAAGCGGCAACCTTTCCGTTGTTCCCCGTAGGGCGTGTATTGTTTGGTCCAGGGCTTAGAAGTTTGAAACCCATGGCTAAGAAAATGGATAAATGAGCAAGTTATTTACACCAATCAAAATTCGCTCAGTCGAAGTAAAGAACCGACTCTGGGTCTCTCCGATGTGCATGTACTCGTGCGAAGACCAAGACGGTGTAGTTGGGGACTTTCATCTTGTCCACCTAGGCGCCCGTGCAATCGGAGGTGCAGGCCTGGTAATGGTGGAGGCTAGCGGGGTAAATCCCGAAGGAAGGATCACTCCCTGGTGCGCGGGGATATGGAACGACCAGCAGGTGGCTGCCTGGCAGCGAATCACTAAGTTCATAAAAGAAGCGGGGGCAGTCAGTGCAATGCAGCTGGCGCACGCTGGACGCAAGGCATCCGTCTTCCGCAGTTGGTCTGGCAGTGGATCTGTGCCCATCAGCGAAGGCGGCTGGCAGACCTACTCATCGACGGATGAGCCTTTTACCGGCTATGCCGCTCCTAGGAAACTCAACACCGAAGAAGTATCGGCGCTAGTTGAGGATTTCAGGCAATCAGCCAGAAGAGCAATCTCGGCAGGATTTGAAGTAATTGAAATTCACGCCGCTCACGGCTATCTAATTCATCAATTTCTCTCGCCGATATCAAATAAGCGATCTGATCAATACGGGGGTAGCCTCGAAAATCGCGCTCGACTGCTGCTGGAGATTGTGCAGGCGGTTCGGAGTGAAATTGGTGAGGGTATTCCACTGTTAGTTAGATTCAGCGCAACCGACTACGTCGAAGGTGGCTGGGATCAGGAGCAGACTAATCAGGTTGCTAAATGGGCTTTCAAAAAAGGTGCAGACATGTTCGATTTGTCCTCCGGTGGATTAATCACTGGAGTAAAAATCCCATCAGGCCCTGGCTATCAAGTTGAATTCAGTAAATCGGCCCGCGCTGCTACCCACGCTCCAGTATCTGCGGTGGGTCAAATCACCGATGCCCGGCAAGCCGAACAAATTGTTGCCTCGGGGGAAGTTGATGTTGTCATGATGGCAAGACAGCTTTTGCGCGATCCGTATTTTCCGCTCCGAGCAGCCCATGAGCTCGGTGTCAAAGTTGCTTGGCCAAGCCAGTACGAGCGGGGTGTTTGGCCTAGCGCGTAGTGGCGTCTTCTATTTCACCGACTAAGACTTCGATGATGTCCTCCAGAAATAGACAGCCAGTAATAGTTCCATCCGACGAGAAAGTCCTGGCAATGTGAGCGCCGTATTTTTTCATCTGAGCCAGCGCATCTTCCAACTCGGCACTTTCCGAAACTGAAATCAGGGTTCGCATCCGCTTGGACTGCAGTGGGCGGTCGTATTTTTCAGAATCTTGAACGAGTGCATCTTTGATGTGCCAATAGCCGATTAGATCCCCGGCTTCACTTCTAACCGGATAGCGACTGAAGCCGTGCTCGGCTACTGCATCCTGCAACTGCCGCGGTGTTGCATCAGCGGGGAGAGTAATCAGCTGCTCCAGCGGATGGTAAACATCTCCCACTACTTTTTCGGTGAATTCAAAGGCATTAGTTATTGTCGCTGATGCATCGGCCAGTGTTCCGCTGCGGCGAGACTCCTCGACGATGTCCTCCACCTGATCCAAGGTGAATGCTGAGTTAGCCTCATCTCTTGGTTGGAATCTAAACAATCTGAGAATCATGTTTGATATCTGATTTAGCACCCACACCACAGGCTTCACAACTAAAGAGACCCCGTAAAGCATTGGCCCAAGAATTAGAGCGGTCGAGGTAGGTAGGGAAATTGCTATGTTTTTTGGAACCATCTCCCCCAGCACCACGTGCAGGTAAGTAACAAACACCAGCGCAACAATGAAACTAACAACGGATGCTGCTGCATAGTCCAAACCGAGCGCGGTAAACGGGCCTTCCAGGACGTACTTAATGGATGGCTCCGCAATCACCAAAATCAACAGTGACGACACCGTGATTCCCAGCTGCGCAGTGGCCAGCATCAGCGAGACGTTCTCCATCGCCTTCAGGGTGATCTTGGCAGCCGGATTTCCCTTATCTGCCAGAGGCTCAATCTGTGCTCGGCGAGCAGAAATCACCGCGAATTCAGAGCCGACAAAAAAGGCATTGGAAAGAAGTAGGAATGCAAGCCAGATGAAACCGGAGAGATCACTCGACATCTTCGCCTCCCGGTTGGTATTTGATCCGATCTACCCTGCGGCCATCCATGCGGATTACCTTGAGCACGCCGGTTGATAAGTCAACTACATCGCCATCTTGTGGAATCTTTCCCAGCTCACTCATAACAAAGCCGGCAATGGTGTCGTAATCCTCGTCATCGGCAATGTTCAACCCAATTTCGCGAAGTTGGCTTGGTCTGGCTAGTCCACTAAATGAAGCGGAGCCGTCCGAGTACTGGACGATGTGCGCTTTGGTTCTATCGTGTTCGTCGTCGAGCTCACCAACAAGTTCCTCGACGGCATCCTCTAAAGTGGCAATGCCAGCAGTTCCACCATACTCATCGACTACCACACCGAACTGCAGACCCCTGCCACGCAGAGTTAAAATCAATCGATCGAGCGGCATGGTTTCTGGCACTCGGATGGGCTCAACCATAATTGCCGTGATTGGAACCTGCGAGCGCCGGTCAGGGGGAATTGCAACCGCATTCTTGAGGTGAGCAACTCCAACAATGTCATCCGAGTCCTCACCAAGGATTGGAAATCGAGAGTGACCAGTTTCACGAGCCAGTGCAACTAAGTCAGCCACAGTTTGCTCGCGCTCTAAAGACTGCATCTGAGGTCGCGGCGTCATGATGTCGCTAGCCAACAGTGAAGTCATCGCCAAGGTTTTTTCAAGCAGTTTGGCGGTATCACTCTCTAGTGTTCCAAGGTTGGCGGACCGTCTCACTAGCGAAGCTAACTCTTCCGCCGTTCTGGCAACCGACAGCTCCTCCTTTGGTTCAATTCCAAAGCGCCGAAGAATCCAGTTTCCGTTTTCGTTTAGGAAGACAATCAGCCAACGAAAGATAAATGTGAAAGAAAGCTGAAACGGAGCAACGGCTTTGAGAACTTTTTTTGGCGAGCTAAGTGCCATGTTCTTCGGCACCAACTCTCCCAGCAAGAAAGAAACCACTGTTGCAATCGCCATGGCCATAACTAGCGCTAAGACAGAAACGCTCTGCTCGGAAAGTCCAAAACTCGAAAGCTGTGGTTCCAGCAATCTAGTTAGCGCTGGTTCGGCAACAAAACCTGTCAGCAAGACTGTGAGGGTGATACCAAGTTGTGCTGCCGAAAGCTGAGTGGCGGTAGTTTTTACTGCCCTGATCGAACGGTCCAGACCCCGCTCTCCAGCAGCTCGCTGAGATTCCAGGTCAACCCGGTCAACATTGATGATGGCAAACTCGCTTGCCACAAACAGCCCAGTGCCTACGACAAGCAAGGCCCCAAACAGGAGGATTAGGTAATCGCTCAAGCAATCACCCTAGAAAGGCGTTTATCGTGCTCCATTTCAGAAAACACTATAGCCCCTGGATTGGTTAGACTTTAGGGCGTCCGCCAGCTAGTAAAAGGGGAAAGTTTGTCCTCCAATCCCGGCAATACCCAGGCTGATTTCGGTGCAAATGAGTGGCTAGTAGCCGAAATGTATGCGCAGTGGCTTGAAAACCCTGATTCCGTAGACAAATCTTGGATTCCCATTTTGGAGCGCTACTCCCAATCCCAGCAGGGTCAATCAACCCCAGCGCCAGTAGTCGCACAACCTGCCGCCGCCGAAACTTTTTCGTTGAATCAATCTCCTGCGACCGAGGCGATCACCATGCCGATAGCCAAGGCGACCGAAACCGGTTCCTTCACTGCGCCCGTTCCAGCCAACTTGCCAGTCACTGGTTCCATGCCGGTGGTAGCGACCGAAGAAGCACAGCCCGAAATAAATATTTTGCGTGGCATGGCTAAGACTCTCGCCTCCAACATGGACGCTTCGCTAAGTGTTCCAACCGCAACCAGTGTGCGCCAACTTCCGGCCAAGGTCTTGATTGACAATCGAATTGTTGTGAACTCTCACCTCAAGCGCACCCGCGGTGGCAAGGTTTCATTCACGCACCTGATTGGCTATGCGGTGGTCCAAGCACTTAAAGAATTTCCGAGCCAAAACGTTTATTACGACGAGATCGATGGGAAACCTGCTGCCATTACCCCGCCGCATGTCAATCTTGGATTAGCAATTGATATTCCAAAACCAGATGGAACTCGAGCCTTGCTGGTGCCGAATATCAAAAAGGCACAAAAGCTCAATTTTGCGGAGTTTCTAGCGGCCTATGACGATCTGGTGGCGAGAGCACGCGAGAACAAACTAGCTGCCGATGATTTTGCTGGAACAACTATCTCGCTAACCAATCCTGGTGGCATTGGAACCGTTCATTCGGTACCAAGACTCACCAAGGGTCAGGGCTGCATCGTTGGCGTTGGAGCACTGGAATATCCAGCACAGTTCAAGGGGCTAAGTGAAGAGCAGCTAGCCGAGCAAGGAATCGGCAAGGTACTAACGCTTACCTCTACCTATGACCACCGGGTGATTCAGGGAGCAGGAAGCGGAGAGTTTCTTAAAATTGTGGAAGAGCTTCTGCTAGGTGAGCGCGACTTCTACGTCAAGATCTTCTCGGACATGCGCATTCCATACACCCCGGTGGTGTGGGTAAGTGACTTCCACTGGGATCTCGCGGATCAGTCGGGCAAGAACACCAGAATTCAGGAATACATCAACGCTTTCCGTGAGCGCGGACACTTGATTGCCGACATTGATCCACTGGAGTATGTCCAGCGCTGGCACCCTGATCTAGACATTAGAAACTACGGACTATCGCTGTGGGATCTGGACCGAACCTTCAAAACTGGTGGCTTTGGTGGCCGCGTCAAGGCTAAGTTCCGCAATATGCTCGGCATTCTGCGCGACACCTACTGCCGCACAGTTGGCATCGAATACATGCACATCGCAGATCCCGCTGAGCGCAAGTGGTTCCAAGACACTCTCGAGCAGCCCTATCGCAAACCATCAAAAGAGGAACAGTTCCGCATTCTTGCCAAGCTGAATGAAGCGGAGGCTTTCGAGACTTTCTTGCAAACCAAATTTGTTGGCCAAAAGCGATTCTCCCTCGAAGGCAGCGAATCGCTTATTCCAGCGCTGGATCAAATCTTGCAGGCAGCTGCCGATTCCAAGCTAGAAGAAGTTGCTATCGCCATGGCTCACCGCGGTCGCCTAAACGTATTGACCAACATCGCCGGCAAAACTTACGGACAAGTATTTAGAGAGTTCGAGGGAAGCACCGATGCTAAGGGTGTTCAAGGCAGTGGAGATGTGAAGTATCACCTGGGAACCCATGGCACCTTCACCTCAGCGCATGGCTCGTCCGTGAAGGTTTACCTGGCTGCTAATCCCTCTCACCTGGAAGCGGTAAACCCTGTACTCGAGGGTATTGTCCGCGCCAAGCAAGATCGCCTAGGTAACCCTGACAACTATCCAGTTCTACCAATACTTATCCACGGCGATGCCGCATTTGCAGGTCAAGGTGTTGTGCCAGAAACCATGCAGTTCAGCCAGTTGGAAGGCTACAAAGTCGGCGGAACAATTCACGTGATTGTGAACAACCAGGTTGGCTTTACTACCCTGCCAAAGGACGCCAGAACTTCCACCTATGCCACTGACTTTGCCAAGGGCATTCAAGCTCCGATTTTCCATGTCAACGGCGATGATCCAGAAGCGGTTGTGAGAGTTGCGCAGATTGCTTTTGACTATCGTCAAAAATTTAACAAGGACGTAGTGCTGGACATCATCTGCTACCGTCGCCGCGGTCACAACGAAGGTGATGACCCCTCGATGACCCAGCCATTGATGTACAACCTGATTGAAGCTAAGCGCAGCGTCCGCACTCTTTATATGGAAAACCTGATTGGTCGCGGAGACATCACCCAGGCAGAGTTTGATCAGGCAAACGCCAGCTTCCAGGCAACCTTGGAAAATGCCTTCGTTGAGGTGCACGAGGCGATGAGTCAGCCAGTCGCGCTCCCCGAGCGACCGGTTGGAATTGGCACAACCGCCAGCGAAAAGCAGGCACTGGCTAAACCAACCGCAATCAGCAAGGAAGTTGTTGAAGCAATAGGAAATGCTCACGCTAATGTGCCAACCGGCTTCACCGTTCACCCCAAGCTGGCTCAGCTTTTGCAAAAGCGCTTGGAGATGAGCCGCGAGGGCGGAATTGACTGGGGCTTTGGCGAACTGTTGGCCTTTGGCTCACTGCTGATTGAGGGAATCAAAGTTCGCCTCGCTGGTCAAGATGCTAGGCGCGGCACCTTCGTGCAGCGGCATGCCAGTTTCTTTGACAGAGAGACTGGAGCTGAATGGATGCCGCTGAGCTTCATAACCGAGCAGCAAGCGCAGCTTCAGATCTATAACTCTCTTCTCAGCGAATACGCTGCCATGGGCTTTGAGTATGGCTATTCGGTAGAAGAACCAAACGCACTCACCCTCTGGGAGGCACAGTTTGGTGATTTCGCCAATGGCGCGCAGACCATCATCGATGAATTCATTTCGTCTGGCGATCAAAAGTGGGGCCAGCAGTCATCGCTAGTCCTATTGCTTCCTCATGGATACGAGGGGCAGGGTCCGGATCACTCTTCGGCCAGAATTGAACGCTTCCTGCAGCTGTGTGCTGAAAACAATATGACAGTTGCGCAGCCATCCACCCCTGCCAGCCACTTCCATCTGCTGCGCAGACAGGCTTATGCAACTCCGCGCAGACCACTGATTGTCTTCACGCCTAAATCAATGTTGCGACTTAAGGCAGCCTCGAGCGATGTCAGCGACTTCACGACTGGCACCTTCCAACCGCTCATCGCTGATCAACAGGGACTGCAGCCCCAGAATGTAAAAAAGGTTCTTTTATGTTCTGGCAAAATTTATTGGGAACTGTTGGCAGAGAGTCAAAAGCGCGCCAGCGGCGACACCGCAATCATTCGGATTGAGCAGCTCTACCCAACACCTGTGGAAGAAATGAAGCAGGCTGTAGCGCAATATCCGCAAGCTGAGTTGCGGTGGGTTCAGGATGAGCCAGCTAACCAAGGTCCTTGGACCTACATGGGACTGTTTATGTCAAAGTATGGAATCAACCTCAAGGTAGTTTCCAGACCGGCTTCCGCATCCCCCGCCACCGGTTCCAGCAAGCGTCACGCTGCGGAACAGGCCGATGTCATTGCCAGGGCGTTTGCTGACTGATGCGCAATCTTCGAGTGGTAGTTCTCGGCGACGAGCTACTAACTGGCGCAGGAGATCCGAAGGGTCTGGGCTGGCTAGGAAGAGTGCAAGCGCGAATTCCACAAGGTGACGACGTTGCAGTCTTCCCTTTGGCAAAAATCGGTGAGACTACTGCTCAACTGCTCGAGCGCTGGCAGAGCGAGGCATTACCAAGATTCAGCAAAGAAACCGAAAACTATTTGGTGCTGGCACTTTCTTCGCAAGACATCTTGGCTCAAACCACCATCTCTCGTTCACGATTGAACCTGGCGTCGCTGCTGGATGATGCGATAAGAGAAGGTGTGAGTGTGTTTGTGGTGGGACCAACGCCTACCGGTGTTCTGGAATACGACTCTGAAGTTGGTGAGCTAAATGCAGGATTTGCCGACGTCGTTAAGCGCAGACAACTGAAATACGTTGACTGCTTTAGTCCACTAAAGGACCACGAGGGTTGGTTGGCTGAAGTTACTAATCACCCGCGGAGATTGCCCGGGCAAGTTGGCTATGGCTTAATGGCTTGGCTGGTTTTGAACAGAGGATGGTTCGAGTGGCTGGGGATGACTGAGCCTCAGTCGTGATCTTGAATCTCTCGCAGGCGCTGCTTTACTCGCTCCGCTAGCTCGTCAGTGGGTGCCTCGTCACAGGAGCGCTGAATAACCTGGTTGAAAACAACTTCGATGTCGTAGTGCTTCTCGCACGACTCACAATTAGCGATATGGGAGGTAATTCCAGCCAAATCCGCTTCCTGCAGCTCAGAATGCAGGAATTCATGGACATTGCGCTTTACTTCCTCGCAGTCAACCTGCTTCATTCCTGCACCTCCTCGGTCTTGTAGCCCTCTTGCTCTGCGTATTCATGCAACAAACTTCTAAGCATTTTCTTCCCGCGGTGAAGCCTAGACATTACCGTGCCCACCGGGGTGTCCATCACCTCGGCGATTTCCGCGTAGGGAAGCCCCTCCACGACGGCGTAGTAGACGACCATCCGGAACTCTTCTGGCAGCTGGTCCATGGCGTTTCGGATGACTAAAGCCGGCATGTTGTCCAGAGCAACCGCCTCGGCTGAGCGAGTGGTGACCGATGTCAGCGACTCCCCGCCACCGATCTGCCAGTCCTCCAGCTCATCCAGGGCAGTCTTGGCCTGGTCTTTGCTGCGCTTGTTATAGAGGTTGATATGGGTGTTGGTCATGATTCGAAACAGCCAGGCTTTGAGATTGGTGCCCTGTTCAAATTTGTCCCAAGCGGCATATGCCTTGGCAAAGGTTTCTTGAACGAGGTCTTCCGCATCGGATGGATTCCTGGTCCAACGCAGTGCTGCCCCAAATAGCTGTGGCATTAGCGGCAAAGCCTGCTCTTCAAAACTCTTTAGCTTTGCCGATTTATCTTTCATCAAAAGCAGTCTATGGGCTCAGAGATAAAACGGAAACTTCGCCTCTGATGCGGGTATCTTGGTTAGGTGTCGATAGCCAGCTGGTCTGCCCCGCAAGCAAAGGGCTTCAAGGCTAGCGTTCGCCTACCCGGATCAAAGTCACTAACCAATCGCGAACTGGTGCTTTCAGCACTTGCCAATCGACCATCCACTTTGCTGGACCCCCTCTATTCACGAGATAGCCAGCTGATGCTGGAAGCACTGAAATCCTTGGGCACCAGTTTTGAACGAAGTGATAATCGACTAACGGTTATTCCGGGAAACCTGGTTGCTGGCAGCAAGATTGATTGCGGACTTGCCGGCACGGTGATGCGCTTCATTCCTCCACTAGCGGCTCTGGCCAGCGGGGAAATCATTTTTGATGGTGACGCACAAGCTCGGCGCAGACCAATGGCGACCACCATCGACTCGCTTCGCAAGTTGGGCGTAGTAGTCAAGGCAGATGGCGATGGTTTGCCATTTTCCATAGTCGCCAATGGCAAGGTGGAAGGTGGCGAGCTATCAATTGATGCTTCTGCCTCCTCACAATTTGTTTCTGGGCTTTTGCTGGCCGGCGCTCGCTACGAACAAGGGCTAATAATCAACCACAGCGGGGAAAGCGTTCCGTCAATTCCACATATAGATATGACTCTGGTCTGCCTTGCCCAGCGAGGCGTGAGTGCTCGGGCGATTGGTGCCACTAGCTGGCAGGTGGAAAGCGGAGAAATATCCGGTATTGAAGTTGAGATTGAACCGGATCTTTCCAATGCAGGTCCCTTCCTTGCAGCAGCAGTCGTGACGCAGTCTGAGGTCACTATCCCCTGGCCAGAAACCACTACCCAGGTTGGCGATCAGTTCAGAAAACTGCTTCAGCAGATGGGTGCGGAGGTTAGCTATCAAGGCAAGCAGCTAACGGTGCGGGGCACCAACGAAATTTTGGGAATCCAAGCAGATCTTTCCGAGGCAGGCGAGCTAGTTCCAACAATTGCCGCAATTGCGGCTCTTGCATCGACTCCCTCTGAGCTCACCGGCATTTCACACCTGCGCGGTCACGAGACCGATCGACTGGCAGCGCTGGTGACTGAGATAACTTCAATTGGCGGAAAAGCTCAGGAACTTTCTGATGGCATCAGAATTGAACCGAGCAAACTCACTGGTGGTCTTTGGAAGACATATGAGGACCACCGGATGGCAACAGCTGGCGCAATCATTGGACTGCGCGTGCCAGGAATTGAAATTCAAGACATTTCCGTCACCAGCAAGACTATGCCTAATTTTGCTCAGCTGTGGCTTGAGATGCTGGAGAGTAATTGAACTGGCGAGACCTAGACGAAGATGATGTTCGGGTGCGTCCAAACCCGAAGGGATCTAGACCCAGAACCAAGATTCGCCCAAGTTTTGAAAATGCCAAGCGGGGTATGGTGCTGGAAGTTCACCTGGCTCGCTACCGGGTGCTGACCGAGGATGGGGTCGAGGTCCTAGCCACTTTGGCCAAAGAGCTCAGATCCGATGGTTGCGTGACGTGCGATCAGGTTCTGCTGGATGGAGATGTCAGTGGAAAAACTGGCTCCTTGGCCAGGATTGTCCAAATTGAACCTCGCACCAGCGAACTGACCAGAGTTGCTGATGATGGAAGTGAGCAAAGAATTGTTGCCAATGCTGATCAGCTTGTGATCGTAATGGCAGCTGCCAACCCTGAACCTCGGCCGCGACTAGTAGATCGCTTCTTGGTCGCAAGCTATTTGCAAAAACTTTCACCCACTCTTGTAATAACAAAGTGTGATTTAGCGGATCCAACTGAATTTGTTGAAAACTTTTCTGGTACCAATTTGCAGATCATCAAAACCTCTAAACCATCGCCCAATTTGGCAGATCTGAAAAAGCTAATTGCTGGCAAGAAGAGTGTTTTCGTAGGTCACTCTGGAGTTGGCAAGTCCACTCTGATTAATCTGCTGGCCCCAAACACTGGCAGAACTACGGGTGAAGTTAATGAAGCAACCGGTAAGGGAAAGCACACCTCTTCATCTGCAGTGGCAATTGAAGTAGATGGTGGCTGGATTATTGATACTCCCGGCGTTCGGACTTTTGGAATCTCTGGTGCTACCGCATCGGAAATACTGGCCAGCTATTCAGACCTCAGTGAAGTTGCAAAAAACTGCCCGAGGGACTGCTCACATCTGGCCGGCTCGCCCGATTGCGAGCTGGATGCAGCTGTCGAATCTGGAGAACTAAAGGCGGAACGCTTGAATTCTTTTCGTCGCCTAGTGGATTCGATTTCGTCGGTAGATTGGCAGTAATGAAAGATTTAGAGTTAGCACTCGCCCTAGCTGATGCCGCCGATGAGATTTCGCTTGCCCGATTCAAAGCCTTAGACCTAGCGGTCGAGACCAAGCCAGACAGAACACCGGTAACCGACGCGGATCGCTCGGTAGAAACAAAGATTCGTGAACTAGTTAGTCAGCTGGCACCAAGCGATTATGTAATTGGGGAGGAATTTGAGAATTCCGGATCCGGAAATCGAGCTTGGATAGTTGACCCAATCGATGGAACCGCAAATTTCCTTAGAGGTCTTCCGATCTGGGCAACCTTGATTGCTCTGCGAGTTGATTCAGTGCTGACCACCTCGGTTGTCTCTGCTCCTGCCCTTGGCAGGAGGTGGTGGGCAAGCAAAGGTGAGGGAGCCTTCACCAAGAATGTTGACGGCAGTGTTCGCCAAATCAAAGTTTCTTCGGTGAGCCAGCTTGCAGACAGTTACATTTCTTACAATTCAATCCAGCAGTGGCAGCGGATAGGAAAAGCTAAAAACATTGAGAAGCTTTCCGAGCAAGTTTGGCGCATTCGGGCGTTTGGAGATTTCCTGAGCTACATGTATGTAGCGGAGGGCGCTATTGATGCCGCCAGTGAACCAGATCTGAAGATATATGACATTGCTGCTTTGGTTCCAATCGTTGAGGAAGCTGGCGGCAGATTCACGGACCTTTCGGGCGAGCTGACACCAGATAGTTCAACCGTGCTGGCGACTAACGGGCTGATCCACGAGGCGATACGTGCTGCGCTCAACTAGCAGTCGAGTCTTGGCGTTTGCCACCATTGCGCTACTAGCAATTAATCTCAGAACCGCAGTCAGCTCGGTTTCCCCAGTCGTTGGATTTATTCAAGAAGACTTTGCTCTACCTGTAATTGCCATTGGCCTACTTGGTTTAGCCGCGCCTCTGGCATTTGCATTTGCGTCATCTGTCTCGACTAAGCCAGCTAGAAAGCTGGGGCTCGAACTCACACTTCTGTTGGTGGTGCTCGCAATAATTGCTGGAAACTTAATTAGGGCACTTGCTTTTGACCCCGGCGCTTTGTTTGCTGGGTCGCTCCTGAGCCTGCTGGGAATGGGAATTGGAAATGTTTTACTGCCGGTACTGGTAAGGAGATACTTTCCCAACAAGATTGGCTTGGTTTCGTCCTTTTATATAACTCTGACGGCTATTTCAGCGACCCTGGGATCATTAGTAGCGGTGCCGGTAGCGCAGGCGGCAGGTTGGCGCTTTTCACTTGGTCAGTGGGCAGTATTTGCAGCACTGGCACTCATTCCAATCATTCCACTGCTTCGAAACAACCAACCGGCAGATGCAAACGATGCAACTCCAGCCAAAATTCAAGTTTGGAAATCCCCCACTGCGATTGCCATAAGCGCGGTGCAGAGTATGACAGCAATTTTTGGTTATGTCTCTTTTGCCTGGTTGCCACTACTTCTAATCGAACATAACTTTGTCTCCCAATTAGTGGCAGGCAATCTACTGGCTCTATTTGCAATTATGGGCTTACCGACCTCACTACTGGTTCCTCTGATTGCCTCTAAATACCCCAGTGCTCAAGCACTAATTGTTTTCTTTTCCGCTACCGCTGGCGCCTTAGGAGCACTAGGGATTTTGTTTATCCAAACTAATTTGTGGCTATGGGTGATTTTGCTGGGGCTTGGTCCAACTATGTTTCCCCTAGCGCTCACGCTCTATAACCTTCGGAGCAAAAACCAGCAAACAGTCTTGGCGGTCAGTTCGTTTGGCCAAGGGGTCAGTTATTCACTGGCAACAATTGCAGTTCTAACAGTTGGGATTTTGCGCGAGGTGACCGGTGGTTGGGAGGCAGCGCTGTGGTTGCTATTTGCGGTTGCGATAGCTAGCTCACTAGCAGGATTACAAATCGCCAAGAAAAAATACGTTGAGGATGAAATTAGCCGCTAATTTCGATGCCGACGGAGCTGCAGCGAGCGTTAATGGAAGCGGTTAGCTCATCTACCTTTTGTTGAGCACCCTGTGCAGTCTGACTCTCGGCCAGAGCTGTTGTCAGGCCTCTTAGATCCTCCGCTAGACCAGTAGATAGAACCGAATCAATTTGATCTCCAATTAGCTTGTCGATCTGAGTGATTACGCCGCTGTCAACAAGACCTGACTGGTAGGCATCGGATAGTCCGGCGAGGGTGGAGGACAGTGCGGTGCAGGCAGCCGCATCGGCTGCGGTAGCAGCTACATCCTCAATGCTGCAGGCACTCAAGGGTAGGACTGTCAAGGCAAGAACTGGTAGGGCCGCTAGTCGATTCATGGACCAAATCCTAGGAAACGAGCCTGAGAATGGCCTTAGAAGTAATACAAAGTCAGATTGGAAGAAATTCGGTCCTTCCCAGTTACACTTCCTTGGGTCTTTGAAACTGGAGCTGCTTTGCGCGTCTATAACAACATCACAGAGGTTTTTGGCAATACGCCCCTGGTTCGCCTAAATCGAATCATGGACGGCGCCAAGGCAGAGGTCTATGCCAAGCTTGAGTTTTATAACCCGTCCAGTTCTGTTAAAGACCGACTAGGCATCGCCATGATCAACGAGGCGGAAAAGTCTGGCGAACTGAAGCCCGGTGGAACGATTATTGAAGCCACCTCCGGAAACACAGGAATTTCACTTGCAATGATTGGTGCCGCTCGCGGCTACCGCACCATCATCGTGATGCCTGACTCCATGAGTCTGGAAAGAAAAATCTTGATTCGCGCCTACGGAGCCGAGCTAGTCCTCACTCCCGCTGCGGAAGGCATGAAGGGTTCGGTTGCGAAAGCCGAAGAGCTCGGTAGGAACATTGAGGGTTCCATTCTGGTTCGACAGTTTGAAAATCCTGCGGGGCCTAAGATTCACCGCGAAACAACCGCCGAAGAGATCTGGCGCGACACCGATGGCAAAGTAGACGTCTTTATAGCAGGCAGTGGCACCGGAGGAACCATCACCGGAACCAGTCTTCGACTGAAAGAACTAAAGCCTTCACTTAAGAGTTATGTGGTGCAACCTGCAGCATCACCACTATTAACAGGCGGTGAAGCTGCTGGTCATCCATTGGCTGGTATTGGTCCAAACTTCATCCCTGCTGTTTTAGATACCGCCAGCTATGACGAAGTCATCAGCGCACCCAACCAGGTAGCTTTTGAATTCGCAAGACGCGCCTCGGCTGAAGAAGGGATACTGGCCGGCATATCATCCGGTGCAGCGCTTTGGGCAGCTAGGGAAGTAGCCAGTCGGAAAGAGCACGAGGGACAGACCATCGTGGTGATAGTGCCATCGTTTGGAGAAAGATACGTTTCTTCCTCTCTCTACCGTGACTTGCAAGAGGAATATCAGCAAAAGTGATCCGCGAAGACATCAGAGCTGGGCTGGACAGGGATCCGTCAGTAAAGACGGGATTTGAACTTTTTTTTACTTCGCCTGGTCTTCACGCCATCTGGGTTTATCGCGTTGCTCACGTGCTGTGGAAATGGAAGCGAAGAATAATTGCGCGGATGCTTTCCAACTACGCCAAATTCTTCTCTGGAATTGAAATTCACCCCGGCGCCACCATTGGACGCCGTCTTGTCATAGACCACGGCGTTGGTGTTGTAATCGGGGAAACCGCTGAGATTGGCGACGATGTTCTGATTTACCACGGCGTCACCTTGGGTGGTAAGACTTTGGATCCGGTAAAACGTCATCCCACGGTTGGAAACCGTGTAATCCTTGGGGCCGGCTCCAAATTGATAGGAAACATCACCATTGGTGATGACTGTCGAGTGGGGGCCAACGCGGTCGTGACCAAGAGCATGCCGGCAGGAACAGTAGCGGTTGGAGTAAATGCCAAACTCATTCGCAGCATCGCCGAGGATCACTACGCAATTTAGTCAAAGCATTTGGTTCTAAGACCTAACGACTTGACAGCTTTAGCGCTCTAGGGCTCCCAGGTAATAACTTTCAAGGGTGGAAGTCGCTCTTGATTCTCCACCATGCTGAGAAGTGAATTGGCTGGTGCCATCGGTGCCACAGAGTGCGCTGATTGCACCAGAGCCACCTGGATGCTTCTTAATCCAGTCGGTTAGGTCGTAGACTCCCCCATCAATTGCGACCCAGCACTCTGCTTGAGTGTTGCGCTTGGCAACCTCAGCCAATGTGTAGCCGGAAGAGGTTTGGGTCGGAGTAGCTGTTTGAGTTGGCTGAGCAGTTGCAGTTGGTGATGGACTGGTAGTGCTCTGCGAATTCTCTGACTCCATCGGATCTACTGACTCGGATTCCATTGGGTCCATGGTTTCGACTGGTTCAGTCACTGCCGATTGATTCTGCTCGGGGGCTGGCTCACTGGTGGTTGAGCTGGCGCATCCGGCAAGAGTAAATAGCAAGACGATTGGCAAGATTCTTCGCATGGCTAGAAAAACCGCCGGATAGGAAAATAATTCCCTAAGCCTTACTCGTTTCAGTTTCTCGATTTCCCCCACCGGCCAGCACGAGTCCGAGAGTAATGAGCGGAATACCAATCAGCAGACCAATCGTGATTGGTTCATTCAAGAAGACAATGCCTAAAAACAAAGCGACAGCAGTATTTACGTAGGTAATCAAAGATGACTTGGCTGGGCCAATTTCTTTGATGAGCCTGAAAAAGACGACAAAGGCTGCGGCGGAACAAACTAACCCTAGGACTAGCACTGCAATTAAGCTTTCGACGCTGGCACCAGCAAACTCTGCTCCAAGGTTTGGCACAGAGAATGGCGCATATGCCACTGAGACCATCAGCATGCTAAGGCCAATCATGGAAGCTGATGAGACGTCCTTCAATTTGAGGTTTGCAACGATAGGCGCAACGGCGTAACCAAGCGAGGCCAGAATCACGAAGAAAACGTAAAGGGGATCAATTGCCCCGGTGAATGAGTCCACTCCAACCAAGGCAGCTACTCCTAAAAATCCGATTAGCATGCCGATCAAGGGACGAGGTTGCAGAGCCTTTCGATCTTTTAGGAAAATCGCCAGTATCGCCACCACAAAAAATGGCACGGTCGCGACTAGCAAACCTGATAGCCCAGAAGGAATATGCTTACCCGCTTCCGTGATCAACCACCAAGGCACAACCATTTCTGTTACGGCAAAAATCAAGACATAGGGCCAGGCTTTCAGAGCCTTAGCGAGTCCCCCGGCATAGATCGCATAGGGAATCAAAACCAATGCCCCTAGAAAAACTCTTAGGAACACAATCGAGGGAGTAGAAAAACTATCCAGAGCTAAAACAATGAAAAAGTATGGCAATCCCCAGAAAAAGCCTGTTAGGGAAAACAGAATTAAGCCTTTTTGGGTCACCGGCCAAGTGTATTGATGTTTAGACAGACCTGCTGGCTTTGAACGAGTTGTTCTTGAAAAGGCTGAAATTGTCGAGTCGTGAAGAAATACAACAGCGCTAGACAGGTTGAATAGGAGCATGACAATTACTCAAAAACCAGCCATTACTAGCCTCCCACTTTCTGAGGTGATCATGAATAGATGGTCGCCAAGACTTTTTGACACAAACCACACGCTTAACTTGGAAGAAATTCAAACCTTGGGAGAGGCATTCAGATGGGCACCGAGCTCGAGTAATCAACAGCCTTGGCACGTTGTGTTTGTGTCGAGAGAAAATGAATTGTTTCAAGATTTGGCGAACCAAGGGCTGACTGGCTTCAATCGAGCCTGGGCGCCAAGCGCCTCGGTTTTGGCGGTAGTTCTGGCTAGAAAAGAAGAAAAAGGCAAGGAGCGAAACCAAGCTGCCACCTTCTTTGACGTCGGTCTTGCCTCCATGCAAATGGTTTTGCAAGCAGAATCAATGGGTCTCCGCTCTCACTTCATGGGAGGAATCTTGCACGAACCAATCTCGCAGCAACTCGGCGCTGAGGATTTCTGGGTAGTTTGTGTCATCGCCATCGGCAAGCAGGCCAGTATCGAAGGTGCTGCTCCTGAATTGGTGGAGCGAGAGTTGGCTGTCAGATCTCGCTTCTCAGCAGAACACGCTTACTCCATTAATGCCAGGCTTCGCTAACGTATCGTGCGCTTAGGTTTCGACGAGGCTATTGCCAAAGTAATAGACCTGATTACTGAAAAGCAGGTCAGGGGACGATTGCCAGTTGTACTAATCGACGGCCGCGCAGGAGCCGGAAAAAGTCAGTTTGCGAAAGCACTTTCGGAGTCTTACTTTCAAATCGATAACCAGGCCGCTCGCTTGGTAGCCATGGACGATTTGTATCCTGGCTGGGAGGGGCTGGCCAGCGGGTCGGTTTATCTCTACACAAAAATTCTTCGGCCACTCAGTGAGGGCAAAACAGCAAATTGGCAAGTTTGGGATTGGGCTGAAAACCGCCGCGGAGCAGACGACCAGGTGAATGGTCACCGAGAATTCTCCGGTGGAACAGCACTGATAGTGGAAGGGTGCGGATCAATTAGTCGCTTGAGCTCAGAATTGGCTGATCTAACTATCTGGATTGAGGCTGAGGCAACGGTAAGGCGAAATCGGTTCAGTCTTCGTGATAGTGGGAAGTTCGACGAGTATTTTGCCATTTGGGCTGCCCAAGAAGATGAGTTTTATGAAAGAGAAAAGTCAGCTCAGTTAGCTGAGATCTTTATAGAGAATTAACTTTTCTGTTTTCCAGCCAAGTCCTTACACCTGCAATAAGACTGAGTGTAATTACGGCAATGGCGATTGCGTAGACGGTTCCGCGAACCCACGGTATTGAGTAGGTGAAGTATCCGGCCAAGGTCAAACCACATCCCCACAGCAAAGCGCCAACCAAATTGGCACTGAAGAACTTGTAGTAGTTCATTTTGCTTATTCCAGCGAGCGCCGGAATGATCACTCTCGCCCAAGGTATGAATCGCGCAACAACTATTGACCACCAGCCGTAGCGAAGATAGAAGATCTCAGACTTTGCAATGGCGTTTTTTAGCCACTTGCCCTGTCGCTTATCTAGATAAGGTCTACCGAAGTGACGGCCGAGGGTGTAACCGACCTGGTCTCCCAGCCAGGCGGCAATTCCAACCCCAAGCACCATTACGACAATGTTGATTGAGTCTTGATTGGCCGCTGCCACCAGGCCCGCTGCAAAAACAAGCGAGTCACCGGTAATGAAAGGAATGAAAGCCCCAACAAACAGGCCGGTTCCTGCAAACACCAAACCAAACACCACGGCATAGAACAGAAAGGGGCCGACCTGGTCAAACCAGCCAACTATGTCTTGGGTTATAGAAAGGCGAATGGGGGTTGAAAACACAAGGAAATCCTAACCCATAAGTTAGGTATACCTAACCGCTTCACAGTCCTACTAACCACGGGCCAAATACAGCCCGAGGTTGTCAAAATACGACTCCATCCCCGCTTTGGCTTCCAAGGCTTGATCTGCGCCAAATTCCGATGCATCCCCATGCTGAGAAAAACGAACCCAGGCACCCTCGCCTTCTTGCCGGAAGTCAACCTCAATGATGTGCGCAGTCGGTTGCAGGCTTCGCGCTAAGAACTCCTCTTTGGATTGGGTGTAGTTGAGAGTGTGAACTAGCTTGGTGTTTTCAACAACTTCTGAGTAGGTTCCGAAGAAGTAAGCGACAAAGCCATACTCTGAAACATCTACCGCTACTGTCCACCAGCCACCACCTTGGCAATCTGAAACAACAGATCCCGGTACCACTTTGAGATTGGTTGGGCAATACCACTGTTCTAGCTCGGCTGCGTTAGTCCAAGCTGACCATAGCTTCTCGAGCTGGACTGGGTAGCTGCGTTCAACCGAATAAAGCTCAGACATTGAAGCGAAACTCCACTACATCGCCATCTTGCATGATGTAGTCCTTGCCCTCCATGCGAACCTTGCCCTGGGCTTTTGCTTCTGCCATCGAACCGGCGCTGTCAAGGTCACTGAAGGAAACTATTTCGGCTTTAATGAAGCCCTTTTCAAAATCGGTGTGGATCACTCCAGCTGCCTGCGGAGCTTTCCAGCCTTTTCTAATAGTCCAAGCCCGAGCCTCTTTTGGACCAGCTGTGAGATAGGTCTGCAGACCTAGAGTTGTGAAGCCAATTCTTGCCAGCTGATCCAGTCCACTTTCCGCCTGACCGAGCGATGCCAGCAGTTCCGAAGCGTCCTCCTTGGAAAGATCAATTAGTTCGCTCTCAACCTTGGCATCTAAGAAGACTGCTTCTGCCGGCTTTACTAGCTCGGCAAGGGCGCTCCGTTTTTCTTCGCTACTAAGAATGGACTCATCAACGTTGAAAACAAACAGCATGGGCTTGGCGGTGAGAAGGCCCAAATCTTTGATTGGGCTGATATCTAACTTGCTCAGCGACAGGGGTGTGCCAGCATTGAGAATTTCGATTGCCTGATCGATGGTTTCTAGAAGCTGGGGTTCGGCTTTTTTGCCCTTTACTTCTTTTTCGATTCTTGGTCTTGTTTTTTCTAGCGTTTGCAGATCAGCCAAAATCAACTCGGTATTGATGGTTTCAATATCACTCTTGGCGTCGACGCGTCCCTCAACATGGACAACGTCAGAGTCAACAAATCCGCGCACCACCTGCGCAATGGCATCGGCTTCTCGGATGTTGGCTAGAAACTGATTGCCTAGACCCTCCCCTTCGGATGCTCCCTTGACGATGCCGGCAATGTCCACAAAGGAAACCGGAGCGGCGATGATTTTTTCAGATGAGAAAATCTCCGCTAGGCGATCGAGTCTGGCATCTGGCAGATTCACTACTCCAATGTTTGGCTCAATGGTTGCGAATGGATAGTTCGCAGCTAGTACCGAGTTTTTGGTGAGAGCGTTAAAGAGAGTGGACTTACCTACGTTAGGTAATCCGACGATTCCGATGGTTAGGGCCACCGAGGAAGTCTACTTCCCCCATAATTGCTCTGTGGCCTTGAACTTTGTGGCAATCGACTTTGAAACCGCTAATTCATCTTCCGCATCACCCTGTGCGGTAGGGCTGGTGCGGGTGGTCGAGGGCAGGATTCAGGAAAGCCTCGCCATGCTGTTTCGACCACCGCTGGAACATGATTGGTTTCACCCGGGAAACATCGCCATTCACGGAATTAGACCCGAAGATGTAGCCGATGCTCCGGATTTTTCTGATGCTCTACCTGAGTTGCTGCTGTTCACCGAAGGGTTGCCACTAATCGCTCACAATGCCAGCTTCGATATGGATGTCCTCAGAAAAGCCAGTGCCGCGGTGGAATTTGATTTACCCAACCTCAGCTATGCCTGCAGCCTGAAGATGGCCAGGAAGACCTATGAGCTAGAGAGCTATCGACTCAATGCCGTGGCCTATGCCATCGGGCACGAGGAGTTTAATCATCACGATGCCCTGGCCGATGCTGATGCTTGCGCTCGAATAGTGCTACACATGGCAAACCGCCACGAGGTGGAGGATCTGGCGGGGCTATTAGAGAAGACCTCCCAGCGTTTGCTTCCGCTTGTTGTCTGAGAGCACTGCGATACTTCGGGTATGGAAACCGTTGTTTGGCTTAGCCTGAATGCCCTGCTAATTGGGCTACTGATTGGTGGGCTGATTGGCTATCGTCTTGCAAAGCGCAAAGGTGGCGGCAGCGAAGCCGCCAAGATTGCGGCACTAGAAGCCACCGAAACTGAACTGAGAGCGCAGCTCAGGCGAGCAGATGAAACATACAAGGAACAAGCGCTAAAGCAGGAACAAGAAAACAGAGTTTTGTTAGAGCTTGCGCCGGTCAGGCAACAACTGGAGCAAATGCAATCGACTGTGCAGCGGCTGGAGAGGGAAAGACTGGAGCAGTTCAGCACGATCTCAGAACAGCTAAAAAACGCCATAGAAATTGATGAAAATCTTCGTAAGCAAACTCAAGCATTATCACAGGCACTCACCTCCAACTCACTGCGCGGAGTTTGGGGAGAAACTCAGCTGCGCAAGTTGGTGGAGCTGGCAGGTCTAATCAAGCACGCTGACTTCAGTGAGCAGGCAACCATTAGCTCCGGTGAAAAAAGTGGTCGCGCCGACATGATTATTAATCTGCCTGGCAATAAAACCTTGGCGATAGATTCCAAAGTTCCATTTGATAAATACCAAGAGGCATCCGCTATCAGTGAGCTAGCAATCGCGGAAGAACAAGAGCGAAGAAAGCGACTGCTGTCTGAGCATGTGAAAGCCCTCAAGGGACACATTGACGAACTCGCCTCACGCGCCTATTGGGAAGGTCTTGACAGCTCGCCAGACTTTGTAATTTGTTTTGTTCCCACCGAGTCACTACTTTCTTCCGCACTGGAGCTGGAGCCAAGCTTGATGGAATACGCATTTAGAAAGAACGTGGCGCTGGCATCGCCCGTCTCACTTTTCTCAGTGCTAAAAACAATCAACTACATATGGCGACAAAATGCCGATGAAAACCAAGTGCGTTCGATGATTCGACTGGGTCGGGAACTTTACGAACGAGTGGGTAAGGTTGCCGAGCTTGCAGCCGATCTGGGCAGCAAAATCACATCAACCGTAAAAAGCTATAACAGCTTTGTTTCCTCTCTCGAATCGAGGATGTTGGTCACCGCTCGCAAGCTAAATGATTTAGATGAAAACCAACTGGGGGTCGAAACCATCGAGTCTCCCAAGCAAATAGAACAATCCCCCGCCAGCCTGACCGCTAAGGAGTTGGCCGAGGAGAAATAGGTCTTGCTTGGCTATAGTTAGTCTGGCGCCTACAACGGTGTGAGTGTCTAGCAAATAATCACATCCAAGGAGTTTCATGGCCGAGCGGAAATCCCCGGTAGTTACCCTGACCCCCTCCCCCACGCTTGATCGCACCTACTTCGTTAGAGATTTGGTGGAGGGTGGTGTCAATCGCGCTGAACGCGTTGGGGAAGAATTAGCCGGCAAGGGCATCAACGTCTCGCGTGGTTTGCAACTTGTCAATATGGCGGCTCCCGGAGTTATCCCTATTGGTAATGCCGACCCTGGTGTTTTAAAGCGCACCGGCTCAAGCTTTCTTATCCCGCTGTGGGTGGACGGGACCCTGCGTGTTTCCACCACCGTGGTTGAGTATGACGGCCCCACCACCAAGATCAATGAGCACCCTAGACCACTGCACGACCGAGATTGGAAGTCAGTAATTGACCTAACTGAACGCACGGTCAAGGACTATGAAGCGAAGTGGCTGGTAGTAGCCGGTGCGCACCCAGAAATCTTTGAAACCGGAAAAGTGATTGATTTGCAACCACTGTTTGATCGGATGGAAGCGCTTGGGGTCAGGGTAATCCTTGACACTTCGGGTCCAGCGCTTCGCTACTGGGCACAAAAAGGTAGCGCAACCATCATGAAGCCCAATTCGCACGAATTATCGGAGTGTGTGAATAAGGACCTCAACACAATCGGAGACGTCATCGACGCAGCGCGCGAGCTCAACAACTGGGGAGTCAACTGTGTAATGGCATCTTTGGGTGTTGATGGAATAGTGGCCGTCACGAAAACTCACGCCATCCACGCCTATACCCAGCCAGTGAAAGTAATCAACACTGTTGGTGCGGGTGACTCCACCATCGCAGGCTTTTTGGCAGCGGTTGCTAAAGAGGAATCTGATCCCAGCGCCTATGGAGTTGGCTTTGATGTCGCAAAAGGAATTGCGTCGGCTGTGCAATGGGGAGCTGCCAAGGTCCAGCAGCCAACCAGTGGTCTGCAATCAATTGATAATCTGGTGGAGGCTACAGTTGAGCTAATTCCAGATCGTGATCGCCTACTTGGTGAACCGGCAAAGGCTAAGGGGTAATAATGCCAGTTGTTTCTTCCGCTGAGTATCAAGAGATGCTCGATCGAGCTAAGAAGGCATCTTTTGCCTATCCGGCAATCAATGTCTCTTCCTCCCAAACCCTCAACGCCGCTCTCGCTGGACTGCAGGAAGCCGGTAGTGACGGAATCATCCAAGTTTCAACCGGTGGTGCTGACTACTGGAGTGGTCCAACCATCAAAAACCGAGTGAGTGGTGCCCTGGGATTTGCAGCGTTTGCGCGTGAAGTTGCAAAAAACTACTCAATCAAGGTTGCCCTACACACCGATCACTGCGCAGAAGACCAACTTGCAGGTTTTGTTAGACCGCTGATTGACCTATCGGCTCAACAGGTTAAGAGTGGCCAAGAGCCGATATTTAACTCTCACATGTGGGATGGTTCTGCGGTTCCACTAGGTAGGAACCTGGAGATTGCTAAAGAACTGCTCGCTAAGACCAATGAAATCGGAATTGTGCTCGAGATCGAGGTTGGCGTCGTCGGCGGCGAAGAAGATGGCGTCGAAGGCGGAATGGGTCAAGACCTATACACAACGGTTGAGGATGGACTAAAGACAGCTGAAGCCCTTGGGCTGGGTGAAAATGGTCGCTACCTAGCTGCCCTAACCTTTGGAAATGTCCACGGTGTCTATAAGCCTGGCAACGTAAAGCTACGACCTGAGCTACTAGCTGAAATTCAAACTGCCGTTGGCAAAAAGTATGGCAAGGACAAACCCTTTGACCTCGTTTTCCATGGCGGTTCAGGTTCTTCGTCCGAGGAAATTGCCGAAGCGGTCAGAAATGGTGTTGTCAAGATGAACATTGATACCGACACCCAATATGCCTTCACGCGCCCAGTTGTTGATCACATGCTGAAGAACTATGACGGAGTGCTTCGAATTGACGGCGAGGTTGGCGACAAAAAGACTTATGACCCAAGAACCTGGGGCAAGCTAGCCGAGGCCGGAATGGCTAAGCGAGTTGTCGAAGCCGCCACCAGGCTTGGATCCGCTGGCAAATCCAGTTGGTAATTAGTGGCCTGCTGCTTTTAGATCTCGTCTGAGTTCTTTTGGCAAAGAGAATTGAATGTCTTCTTCAGCTGTAGTAATTGTTTCTACCGAGCCATAACCTCGATCAGCAAGGTACTTCAGGACGTCATCCACTAGCTCTTCTGGCACCGAAGCTCCAGAAGTTACCCCGACAGTTGCTACGCCCTCGAACCACTTCTCATCAATTTCCGATGCGAAGTCGACTCGGTAAGCGGCCTTTGCGCCAGCATCCAGAGCAACTTCCACGAGGCGAACAGTATTTGAGCTGTTGGCAGAGCCAACCACAATTACCAGGTCAGACATGGCGCCAACTTTCTTAATGGCAACCTGTCTGTTTTGCGTCGCATAGCATATGTCATCACTGGGCGGGTTTTGCATTAAGGGAAAACGCTTGCGAAGTTTGGTTACAGTCTCCATCGTTTCATCTACTGAGAGTGTGGTTTGCGATAACCAAATAACCTTTTCGGGATCTTTCACTTGAGTAGCTTCGATGTCCCTATCGCCGTCAATGAGTTTGACCGCATGTGGAGCTTCGCCGGCGGTTCCCTCAACCTCTTCATGACCCTCGTGACCAACCAGCAAAATTTCGTATCCCTCGTTGGCAAACCTAATTACCTCGCGGTGAACTTTGGTGACTAGTGGGCAGGTGGCGTCAATGGTTCGTTGGTTTCTCGCATTGGCGGCTGCAATCACGCTAGGGGCAACCCCGTGAGCGGAAAACACCATCACGCAACCCTCTGGGGCTTCATCGACTTCATCAACAAAGATTGCCCCTCGAGCTTCCAAGGATTGAACCACGTGCTTGTTGTGGACAATCTGCTTGCGGACATAGACCGGCGCACCGTAGTGGTCGAGGGCCTTCTCAACGGCAATCACGGCGCGGTCAACGCCTGCGCAGTAGCCTCTGGGGGCGGCTAGCAGCACCCTTTTCTGGGTTTCTTTGTCTGCCCTAGCGTTAGGGTTAATAGCAGTCACCGTCCAATTCTACGAACCGCTTAGGGAGCCAACCGTGCAGGAAAAAGCGGACCTAGAGTCTCAATCGAAAGTCTCTAGTGAACATTCCCCATGGCGGGTCTCTCAGCTGTCTAAGAGCCTAAAGGACTGGATTGAAAAACTGGGCCGAGTCTGGGTTGAAGGAGAACTTCAACAGATTCAATTGCGCGGAACCAACCTGTTTGGCTCTTTGCGGGATCTGGATCTAGAGAATTCGATTGAAATCCATGCCTTTGATGCCAGCGAAGATGAAATTGAGGTGGGCCTCAAACAAGGTGATCGCGTGGTGGCCCTGGTGCAACCGGCGTTCTGGGCAAAAAACGGCAAGCTCACCATGCGAGTGCTCAAAATGCACAAAGTTGGCCTCGGTGAACTTCTTGAGCGAATCGAAAAGCTCCGCCAGCAACTAATCAAGGAAGGCCTGACCGATCCGGCTAGAAAAAAGGCATTGCCGTTTCTTCCAAACAAGATCGGGCTAATTACTGGCGCTAATTCAGACGCCGAAAAAGATGTTTTGCAAAATGCCAGAAATCGTTGGCCAGAAGTTCAATTTGAGGTGATTCACACCCTGGTGCAAGGTGATCGTGCGGCGGCCGAAATTGTGATGGCGATGCAGCAACTTGATGGCATGAGTGAGGTGGATGTCATTATCATCGCGCGCGGTGGTGGAAGCTTCCAAGACCTGCTCCCCTTCAGCGACGAGAGACTGGTTCGAGCTGCAGCCGAGCTAACCAAACCACTGGTTAGTGCGATTGGCCACGAAAATGATCAGCCGTTATTGGACCTGGTTGCAGACTTGCGAGCCTCGACTCCAACCGATGCTGCCAAGCGCGTGGTACCGGACGTTGTGGAAGAAAGAAAAAACATTAGAACGTCTCTGGATCGAATCACATTCAGAATTAGCTCTTACCTTGAAACACAGCAGCAGCTAATTCAGGCCATAGTTTCTCGGCCAGTGCTGGCGAGTCCATTTGGCTTTGTCGATGCGCAAGCAGAGCAACTGGTGAATCTCACCAAACGCCTGTCCGAGATTCTGGACTGGCGGCTAAAGCAGGCAAAAAGCGAGTTGGCGCAGTTGGTGAGCAGTGTCAGAGCACTATCGCCAAAGTTGACCCTGGAGCGCGGTTATGCCCTGGTAACCGATGACAGCGGGGCTATTCTGCGTGAAGTTACCCAGGGGCAAGACTTCAAGATTCAACTTTCAAAACAAGAAATAATGGCTACTGCCAAGTCGGTTAGGAAAAAGTGATGGCTAAAGATATTTCAAAAATGAGCTACGAAGAAGCCCGTGATGAGTTGCAGCAGGTAGTTGCGCAGCTTGAGCAACAAAACGTCACTTTGGATGCCTCCATGGCCCTCTGGGAAAGAGGCGAGGCACTCGCCAAGATTTGCGAGGAGTGGCTCAGTGGCGCTCGCAAAAAACTCTCTGACGCCCAGGGTAAAAAAGCAAGCAAGTGAGTAACGCGAGTGAGCGGCGAGCCAAACAAACTGTTCGCAATCTGATTTTCTCAATGCTGGCCACGATGGGAGTGGTGGCGCTGATTGTGCTGGGTGTGCCAAGAGATGATTCCAGTTTGATTCAAAGGATCGACTATCAAACCGTTGCCGCTGAGGCAGAGGGCACCCTTTCGCAGGAGATTATTGCTCCAGTAATTCCTGCCAACTGGTGGTCTAATGCGGCCAGAATTGAAAAACAGCTTGGTCTTGATGTTTGGTATGTCGGTTTCGTCACAGAGGATTCACAGTTCATCGGAATTAGCCAGGCTTTTAATTCCAATCCATCTTGGGAGTCTGATGTTTTAGCCGGAAATTCTCTTACTGGCACGCGCGATATCGCTGGCCTAACCTGGGAAATTTATCCAACCAGGACACCCTCTGACCCTCCCAGCACCAAGGAACTAGCCATGCTCTATCGAAGTGAGTCGTGGACGGTTGTAATCTATGGAACAGCAGCTGAAGCGGACTTTGAAATACTGGCTGAAGCGATTGCGATGCAGTTAGGAAATTAGGTGAGCAGACCCTCCACCGCGCAGCAAGCTTGGAATCTGCTGTCGGCCGGAAACAAAAACTTTGTTGCCGGGACACCTGCCCATCCCAGACAGGATGCTGAGCTGAGGGTCGAATTAGCCGATCAACAGGCGCCATTTGCGGCCCTGTTTGGTTGCTCCGATTCACGGCTTAGTGCAGAAATGATTTTTGATGTTGGCCTAGGTGACTTATTCGTTGTCAGGAACGCAGGTCAGGTAATTGCCGAGACAATTCTTGGTTCGCTGGAGTTTGCGGTAGAAGTTCTGAAGGTTCCCCTTATTTTGGTTCTTGGCCACGATGAATGCGGAGCCATTAAGGCGTCTATTGATTCGCACCAGGGCAAGCTGTCAACCGAAGGCGAATTCATAAGGAATTTGGTGGGTCGGATCGAACCAACCATTGAGAAGTCTCTGGCCGCGGACGAGCGTAGCTTGGACCAGATAACCCGCAACCACATCGACGACACCATCGCTGAACTGGTCGAGCGGTCAAGCCTCATCCGCTCCTACATTGAATCTGGCAGACTGGCAGTGGTAGGTGCCGAGTACCGACTGGCCGAGGGTAATGTTTCGCTAATTTCAGCACTCGGACCGCTTCGAAAGGATGGGTAATGGAATACCGAATTGAACGCGACACCATGGGAGAGGTCAAAGTCCCGAAGGATGCGCTCTATCGGGCCCAAACTCAGCGCGCGGTTGAAAACTTTCCCATCAGCGGCACACCTCTTGAAAACGAGCAACTCATCGCACTGGCCCGAATCAAAAAAGCGGCAGCCCAGGCTAATGCCAAGCTCGGAATTCTTTCGACCGAAATAGCAGACGCCATCAGCGCAGCTGCTGACGAAGTGATTGCAGGAAAGCACTTTTCCGAGTTTCCGGTGGATGTTTTCCAGACCGGCTCTGGCACGTCTTCCAACATGAACATGAATGAAGTGCTCGCAACCATTGCCACCGCCCGACTAGGTAAAGAGGTGCATCCCAACGATCACGTCAATGCCAGCCAATCTTCCAACGATGTTTTCCCTACCAGCGTCCACGTTGCCGTCACCAGCGCACTCATCAAAGACCTAGTACCCTCTCTCGAATACCTCGCACAGGCTCTAGAGGAGAAGGCGAAGATTTGGAAGGACGCGGTAAAACCGGGACGCACCCACCTAATGGATGCAACCCCCGTGACCTTCGGCCAAGAATTCAGTGGCTACGCAGCCCAAATCCGTTACGGAATAGAGAGGGTGGAGTCAACCATTGCGAGAGTTGCTGAGGTGCCCCAGGGTGGCACAGCGACCGGCACGGGTATCAATACTCCAAAAGGTTTTCCGCAAGAGGTAATTCAGAAACTCGCGAAGGAAACTGGGCTTCCAATTACCGAGGCCCGTGATCACTTTGAAGCACAAGGCGCACGCGATGCCCTGGTAGAGGTATCTGGTGCACTAAAGGTAATTGCCGTTAGCCTGACAAAAATCAATAATGACCTTCGCTGGATGGGTTCCGGGCCAAACACGGGACTGGCAGAGATTCACATTCCAGATCTGCAACCTGGTAGCTCCATCATGCCTGGCAAGGTGAATCCAGTGGTACCAGAGGCTGTGCTGATGGTTTGTGCCCGCGTAATTGGTAATGACGCTACGGTTACCTGGGCTGGCGCGTCGGGGAACTTCGAACTAAATGTCGCAATTCCCGTGATGGGCAACGCGCTTTTGGAATCGATTCGTTTGTTGACTAATTCGATGCGAGTCTTGGCAGACAAGACTGTCAAAGGACTCGAGATTAACCAAGAGCGCGCAAAGGCGTTGGCTGAGTCCTCCCCCTCTATTGTGACTCCGCTCAACCGCTTCATCGGTTATGAGGCTGCTGCCAAAATCGCTAAGTACTCGGTTGAAAAAGGAATCACCGTAAAAGAGGCAACGGTAGCTTTGGGATTCGTGGATGGTGAGAAGCTAACCATGGAACAACTCGACAAGGCTCTGGCCGTTCTGCCTATGACCAAACCTCCGCAGTAATCGCTAAAGCGCTAGGCGTGACGGCAATAAAGAAACCGGCCAGCAAATAGGG
>JACCEA011499228.1_pt1 | contig 37882 bp, 43 predicted proteins | sample 7449851 | NCBI WGS metagenome assembly JACCEA01 (sample SAMN15323453, study PRJNA562643) | freshwater metagenome | isolation source: river surface water | place: USA:Blue River Watershed | collected 2017-08-18 | reverse complement strand
CTAAAACTCCGACTTTTAACATAAAAATAAATTTCATCAAAAATAGTAATTAAATAATAAAAATTTCGATTTGCTTTTTGAAATTTTAAATCTAATTTTACATCAATAATTTATGAATACAATTGAAAGATACTAACAAACATCAAGGGCTTAGAAATCAGCTTGCAAAGCAATTACAAGAGAAAGGAATTACCGATAAAAACGTGTTAGATGCAATAAAAAAAATACCACGACATTTGTTTTTAAATTCGAGTTTTGAAGATTTTGCTTATCAAGACAAGGCATTTCCAATTGGAGCTGGTCAAACCATTTCCCAACCTTATACTGTAGCTTTTCAGAGTGAATTATTACAAGTTGAAAAAGATCATAAAATTTTAGAAATTGGGACAGGTAGTGGTTATCAAACAGCTGTTTTAGTCACTTTAGGTGCGAAAGTATTCACTATTGAAAGACAAAACGAATTGTTTAAAAAAACATCTCGATTGTTACCAACGTTAGGTTATAGACCAAAATTATTTGTTTTTGGCGATGGTTATATTGGTCTAGAAAAAGAAGCGCCTTTTGATAGTATAATTGTAACGGCTGGAGCACCAATTATTCCGCAAGCCTTATTATCTCAGTTAAAAATAGGAGGAAGATTAGTGATTCCTGTTGGAGATGATGTACAAATTATGACCTTATTAATAAGAAAAAATGAAACACAATTTGAAAAAACCGAATTTGGAGATTTCAGATTTGTACCTCTTTTAGAAAATAAAAATTAACATAGAAATTTATATCAATGAAAAAACTGATTTTAGGATTTTTGATTTTTAGTTCTTTTTTGAATGCACAAGAAAAACCAAAGTTAGTGGTTGGCATCGTGGTAGATCAAATGAAAATGGAATATTTATATCGTTTTGCCAATGATTTTTCTGATAATGGTTTTAAGAAATTAATGAATAAAGGATTCACGTTTCATAACATGCATTATAATTATATGCCAACATATACCGCTCCTGGTCATGCCGCTATTTTTACAGGTGCATTGCCAAATGTAAACGGAATTGTAGGTAACGATTGGTTTAATAAAGCTACAGGAAAAGAAATGTATTGTACCGATGATGAAACCGTTACTACTTTAGTAGAAGGAACAGAATCGGAAGGAAAAATGTCACCTAGAAATCTTTTTAGTACCACTATTACTGACGAATTGAAATTGGCAACCAACTTTAAAAGTAAAGTAATAGGAATTAGTATTAAAGATAGAGGTGCGATTTTACCTGCTGGGCATTTTGCAGATTGGGCATTTTGGTACACAAAAACTGGAAATTTTATTTCAAGTTCTTTTTATGGTCAGAAATTACCAGATTGGACCATTCAATTTAATGAAGAGAAAAACTATTTAAAATATGTTGAAAAAGGTTGGAATTTATTAAAACCGAAAGAGACATATAACGAAAGTTTAAACGACAATAATCCTTATGAAGGAAAGTTATTTAAGAAAACGCCGTTCTTTCCTTACGACATGAAGGAAATGTTTAATAATAATGACGCAGGTATTTTAAGAACAACACCTTATGGTAATAATTTAGTAGCAGATTTTGCAAAGAAAGCCATCGAAAATGAGAAAATGGGTGCGGATGAAATTACCGATTTCCTTACGATAAGTTTTTCTTCAACTGATTATGTTGGACACGTTTTAGGCCCACGTTCAATCGAATTACAAGACACTTATTTGCGTTTAGATGAAACGATTGCCGACTTCTTAACTTATTTAGATAAAACGGTTGGTAAAGGTCAATATTTAGTTTTCTTGACAGCTGATCACGCTGGTGCTGAAAACGCAACGTATTTAAAGGATAATAAATATGCTGTAGAGAGTTTAAATTCGAAAAACTTACAACAGAGTATTATTGAATTTTCTCAGAAAACTTTTGGTGAAAATGTATTGTTAGAGTATTCGAATTTTAATGTGTTTATCAATAAAGAAAAAGTAAAAGAAAAAGGATTAGAATTGAATAAAGTCAAGCAACAATTGAAAGAGTTTTTAATGACACAGCACTTTATAAGTAATGTGTTTACTGAAGAAGAAGTTCAATTTTCTAGTTCTAATAATCCATTATTACAAATTATTGCAAACGGTTATGATCCAAAACAAAATGGAGAATTAGTTTTATTATTTAAACCCGGATTTATGGAATATTCTTCAACAGGAACAACTCATGGTTCACCTTATTCTTATGACACACACGTTCCTTGTTTGTTTTATGGTTGGAAAATAAAAAAAGGCGAATCGTTTCATAAAAAAACCATCACACAAATTGCTCCAACTTTGGCTCAGAAACTTAAAATTACAATGCCAAATGGTACACAATCTGAAGTTCTAGAAGAAGTTTTAAATAAATAATAAAAAAAAAGCTCATCAATTTGATGAGCTTTTTTATGTATTTTACATTTCAATTTCAATTTGATTTCTCAAAATATCTTCAAATGTTTCTCTTTCTCTGATTAAAACAGCTGTTCCATTTTTCCATAAAACTTCTGCTGGTTTTGTTCTCGAATTATAATTGGATGCCATTGAAAAACAATACGCTCCAGCATTTTTAAAACTTAAAATGTCACCTTCATGAATCTCAGAGATTCGTCGGTTTGTAGCAAAAGTATCTGTTTCGCAAATATATCCTACTACCGAATAATAACGTTCTTTACCTTTTATATTGGATATGTTTTCAATATGATGTTCTGCACCATAAAGCATAGGTCGGATTAAATGATTGAAACCAGTATTTACTCCTGCAAAAACAGTAGAAGTAGTTTGTTTTACCACATTCACTTTTGCTAAAAAGGAACCGGCCTCACTTACTAAGAATTTTCCTGGTTCGAAAACTAAAGTTAATTTTCTGCCATATTCTTTTTCGAAGGCTAAAAATCTTTTACTTAGTTTTCTACCAAATTCTTCAATATCAGTTTCGATATCTCCTTTTTTATAAGGTACTTTAAATCCACTACCAAAGTCAATAAAATCTAAGGTTTTAAATTGTTTTGCCGATTCAAATAAGATTTCTGCTGCATATAAAAAGACTTCTACATCTAAAATATCAGAACCGGTATGCATATGAATTCCATTGATATGCATTTTTGTATTGTCAACAATTCTCAAAATATGTGGTAATTGATGTATAGAAATTCCGAATTTACTATCAATATGTCCAACCGAAATATTAGCATTTCCACCTGCCATAACATGCGGATTGACTCTAATACAAACTGGAATGGTTGGATATTTCGTGCCAAAATGTTCTAAAATGGAAAGATTATCAATATTAATTTGCACCCCCATTTGAGCTACTTTTTCAATTTCTTCAAATGAAACTCCATTAGGTGTATACATAATTTCTGATGGAGCAAATCCAGCATGTAAGCCTAGCAATACTTCTTCAATAGAAACGGTGTCTAAACCACAACCTTCATTTTTTAAGAGCTTTAAAATGTTGATATTAGAAAGTGCTTTAACGGCATAATGAATTTTGAAACTTTCAATTTTGTTAAATGCTTTTACTAATCGGTTGTATTGTGATACAATCTTGTCTGCGTCATAAACATATAACGGACAACCATAATTTTGTGCTACTTGTAATAAATCTGAATTTTGCATTTTTATATTTTTTTTTTGCAAATGTATTTTGTAAATCTTTTGAAATGAAAAAATAACACAAATAAAATATAAAAACAACAATTTGTTTTATTTATAACAATAGCTATACTAAATTATCAAATTTAAATCTAAAAAGAGTCGTAAAAATTAGTCATTTAAGAATTACTTTATTATTTTTGTCCCACTTTTAAACAAGATTAACTCATACTTAATTATGAACGTACACGAATATCAAGGTAAAGAAATATTAGCAAGCTATGGCGTGCGCATTCAACGTGGTCATGTTGCAAACAATGCTGATGAAGCTGTTGAAAAAGCAAAACAATTAACTGCTGAAACTGGTACAGGTTGGCATGTTATTAAAGCTCAAATTCACGCAGGTGGTCGTGGAAAAGGTGGTGGAGTTAAATTAGCTAAAAATTTAGATCAAGTTAAAGAAATTGCTGGTCAAATTATTGGTATGGATTTAATTACGCCTCAAACACCTCCAACAGGTAAAAGAGTTCATAAAGTTTTAATTGCTGAGGATGTATATTATCCAGGTGAATCAGAAACTAAAGAATTTTACATGTCTGTTTTGTTAAACAGAGGTAAAGGTCGTAATATGATTATGTATTCTACTGAAGGTGGAATGGATATTGAAGAAGTGGCGGAGCACACTCCACATTTAATTTTTACTGAAGAAATTGATCCATCTATTGGTTTACAAGGATTTCAAGCAAGACAGATTGCTTTTAATTTAGGTTTATCAGGTGAGGCTTTCAAAGAAATGGTGAAATTTGTTGATGCTTTATACAAAGCTTACATTGGTTCAGACGCTACTATGTTTGAAATTAATCCAGTATTAAAAACTTCTGACAATAAAATTATTGCTGTTGACGCTAAAGTTGATTTAGATGATAACGCATTATTCCGTCATAAAGAATTAGCTGAAATGCGTGATGTTCGTGAAGAAAATCCTATTGAAGTTGAAGCTAAAGAAGTTGGTTTAAATTATGTTGATTTAGATGGAACTGTTGGATGTATGGTAAACGGTGCTGGTTTAGCAATGGCTACTATGGATTTAATTAAATATGCTGGTTTTGAACCTGCTAACTTCCTAGATGTTGGAGGAACTGCAGATGCTAAACGTGTAGAAACAGCTTTCCGTATTATCTTAAAAGATCAAAATGTAAAAGCCATTTTAATTAACATTTTTGGTGGAATTGTACGTTGCGATAGAGTAGCTCAAGGAGTTGTAGACGCTTATAAAAATATGGGTGATGCAATTAAAGTGCCAATTATTGTTCGTTTACAAGGAACAAATGCTGAAATTGCTAAAGAATTAATTGATAATTCTGGAATGCCAATTTTATCAGCAGTTCAGTTTCAAGAAGCAGCTGACCAAGTTAAAGCAGCATTATCTTAATAAGAAAATAAAATAGTATAAATTGTCCCGACTTTGGTCGGGATTTTTTTTACAACAAATTATGGTAAAATACATTCTCAAAAGAGTTTTGGTTTTAATTGTTCCAATTATACTAGTATTTCTGATTACTTTTTTAACTTATGATGAACATAAACATTGTGTAGGAAATGAACACAGACATGTTATGGGATATATGGGGTTCTATTTTTTTACTTTGTTTTGGCTTTCAGCTTGTGGATTATTCTTTTTAATTGAAATAATTTTAGAATTTTTAAAACGACGAAAATCAAAAGTTTAAGATTTATTGATTCCAAATTTGAAAAACTATACTTTTTTTTAAATTCTTTATATTTTACTGATTTATAAATTGTTAATTGAAAGTTTTACTTTCTTAAATTGTAAATTTAATATAAAATTAGAATTTGGAATTTTACATACTTTCCTCTTAAAATTTCAATTTAATGCAATTTTCTAAGCTGTTTGATTGAAATTTAATAAATCATTTATTTCTCAATTTTAAATGATGGTTAAGATTTTTTATTTGCTTTATTTTAAATGAAATCCGACCTAGATTTGTCTTGTAAAATTTAAAAAAAATCAAAGAATGAAAAAAATCATCAATTTAGTATTAGTTGTTTTTGTTTTAACAACTTTTCATGTGTCTGCGAATAATGTAACTTCTTTTGAAGAAGATTTACCAAAAGCAGTGAAGGTTATGTCAGAAATGATAAAAAAGAATTTAGAAAATTTTGAATTTGAAAATGAAGCTTTGGTGAATGTTGTTTTTACTGTAAATTCAGATAATGAATTGGTGATATTAAATGTGAAAACGAATGATTCTGAAATTAAAGAATATATAAAATCAACTTTAAACTCCTTAAAAATTGAAGATGCAAATTTATACGTTGGTAAAAATTATTCCATCAAAATAAATTTTACAAAAAGTAACTAACAAGATTTTATTATAATATAAGAAAGAGCTCTAGTCGGGCTCTTTTTTTATTTAAAACCCTTCAAAAACTCCTAATCCAAATAAAGCAAAATCATATTTTACAGGATCATTGGCATCTAAAAGTCTTAAGTTTGTATCTAACTCCAATAAGGCTTTCGCGTCGTTTTGTTTTCTAGTTAAAAGTAATAATTTTCTAGCTACGTTACCAGAATGAACATCTAACGGACAAGATAGCGCAGAAGTAGGAATGGATTTCCAAATTCCTAAATCGACACCATTGTTGTCATTTCTTACCATCCAACGTAAATACATATTAATCCTTTTTGCTGCGGAACCATTTAACGGATCAGAAATGTGTTTTTGAGTTCTTTGTAAATGTGGAATTTCAAAAAATGTTTTTTTAAATTCTGATATGCTTTTTTGAGTTGAATTATTTTCTATATGTTTAGAAAATACACTTTCTAAATCGGGATTATTCTTATAAATATGTTGTAAAGCCTTTATAAAGGTAATAGCGTCAGTTCCATTAAAAGTACGATGTACGAAATTGGATAACTTTTTTAAATCAATTTCTTTATGATTCATCACAAAATCATAAGGTGAATTGCCCATGATTTGCATCAATTTATGCGAATTATTGATAATCATTTTTCGATTTCCCCAAGCAATAGTTGCGGCTAAAAACCCAGCAATTTCAATATCTTCTTTTTGCGAATACAAATGTGGAATTTGAACTGGATCAGAATCAATAAAATTTTTATTGTTGTAAAGAATGACTTTTTCGTCTAAAAAATCTTTTAATTCGGTAAAGTTCATCTGAAAATAAGTTAGTGTATTTTAGCCCCGATTGTAGCGGCATCTCCCGATTTTTCTTCGGGAATATAGCGGAAAGCGGGACAATAAGTGAATTGAAAAACGATTTATCTGCTTCTAATGTTGCAACACACCATCACTCATGACTAATTTTCTATCGGCCATATCGGCTAATTCTTCATTATGCGTGACAATTACGAAAGTTTGACCGAATTCATCTCGCAATTTGAAAAACAATTGATGTAAATTTTCGGCAGTGGTATGATCTAAATTTCCTGAAGGTTCATCAGCAAAAATTACGGCAGGCTTATTAATTAAAGCTCTTGCGACAGCCACACGTTGTTGTTCTCCACCAGAAAGTTCGCTTGGTTTGTGATGTATTCTGTGTGATAAACCTAAATATTCTAGTAATTTTTTAGCTTCAATTTCTACTTCTTTTTTCGGTTTGTTAGCTATGAAAGCTGGAATACAAACGTTTTCTAATGCTGTAAATTCTGGTAATAATTGATGAAACTGAAAGATAAATCCTAAATTTAAATTTCTAAATTTTGACAATTCTTTGTCTTTTAAATCTATTATAGAGGTTTCATTGATGGTTAGTGAACTTGATAAATTATCTTTTTTATCTAATAAATCTAGCGTTCCTAAAATTTGTAATAATGTAGTTTTTCCGGCACCTGATGCGCCAACTATAGAAACAATTTCACCTTTATTGATTTGCAGACTTACGTTTTTTAAAACTTGTAAATCGCCATAATGTTTATTTATATTGGTTGCTCTAATCATCTGTAAATTTTTATTGATTTTTAAAGGTCATATGGTATCGCATTATTTTAAAGGTGTTTGTTACACAAACAAGTGTATGTTGCGATTTCATAACATCAATTTGTACAAAGAAACAAAGAAATAGTGAATATTAAAATGTTTGGTCTACAAATCTAAAAGTAAAGTTAAATCGTATATAAATGAAAGAATATTAACTAAATTTGATAAAAAAAGATGAATTACGTTGTACTATTAAGTTCGTTTTTAGGCTTGTTTTCTTGTGGAAATAAAGCGCAAATTACAGAGTCAAAAATTGAAAATAAAATAATAATTATGAATGATAGTGTGCAATTGGCAACATTTGCCGGAGGTTGTTTTTGGTGTACAGAAGCGATTTTTTTAGAAGTTAAAGGTGTTCAAAAAGTAGTGTCAGGTTTTACGGGCGGTTTTATAAAAAATCCAGCTTATCGCGAGGTTTGTAATGGTACGACTGGTCATGCCGAAGGAATTCAAATTACTTTTAATCCGAAAGAAGTGGCTTATGAAGATTTATTAGAGATATTTTTCGCGACTCATGATCCCACAACATTAAATAAACAAGGAGCTGATGTAGGTACTCAATATAGAAGTGCTATTTTTTATCATTCGGCAGAACAAAAAGAAAAAGCGGAGAAGTATATTCAATTGATTGAAAAAGAAAAATTATATCCAAATCCGATTGTGACGCAAATTGAAGAAGCGGGTGTATTTTATTTAGCAGAAGATTATCATCAAAATTATTACAATCAAAACAAAGAGCAAGGCTATTGTCAATATGTGATTGCACCGAAATTAGATAAGTTGAGAAAATATTATAAGAGTAAATTGAAATAGATTTTATCAACACAGATTTGAGAAATTTGATTAATTTGAAAATCTTTAAAATAGAAACTTGGCATTTAATTTGTATATTAGTGTTGCAAACATTTATAAATTAAAATTTAATGAATCAAGAATCACAACCTACAATTGTTAAGAAAAGTGATAAAAAATCCAAACTGTTATTAAGTCTTATTTTTGATGGAATTGGAATGTTAACTTATATAGTTCCTGTTTTTGGAGAACCGATTGATGTTATTTGGGCACCAATTTCAGGATTACTTTTAGTTATTATGTACAAAGGAACAGTAGGTAAAATTGCAGGTTTGTTTGGAACTATTGAAGAGTTAATTCCGTTTACAGATGTGATTCCAACTTTTACCATTACATGGTTTTATACGTATATTATTAGAAGAGAAGAATAAAAAGAAAATCCCGTGTTAAACGGGATTTTTTTATGGAATAAATTCTACATAGAAAGCAATGAACCACAAATTCCTAATCCAATTACTAAATATAATGCTGCTAAAATGAATAAAGTTTTAGCTGAATTAGGAGAATTTTTTTTTATGCCAAACCCAATTAGGGTCAAAATTATAGGAGGGCCAATCAGTATTAGTACTAAGAAAAAAACTAAGCCATTCAAATTTCCAACTTCTAATGCTATCATATCTTAAAATTTTATTTCATTTCTTAATTCTTCCAATCTTTCTAATTTATCATCTCTATAAAACAAGTTCATAGTTTCAAATGGAATTATTTTATTGTCTTTATTTACAATATGAACACATGATTTTTTAATTGCTCTAACATCAAAATTATAAGCATCAATAAATTGCATAATTATAATTCTAAATAAATTGTCATAACCTAAATTAGGAGCATCAATATTAGGCAAACAACACATAATAGATTTTAAATTTTCTTCAGCAACTTCTACTGAATTTCCAGTGCTAAATAATTCAATCATTTTTTCCTGTAAAACATTATCCTGCTCATAGATAATTGTATTTTTACTATTGTCTAACAAGTCATTTGGATTGATATATCTGGTTAAAGGAAAAACTTCATTGTCTAATTTTAAAGCATATCCCATGACTAAAGCATCAGGATTACAAGGTACAGGTAATAAATCATCTGGGTTAAAAATAGAGGTTTGTTCCAAAATTTTTCTTCTGACTTCGGTTAAAGTCATTCTATCTGTTTCTGGATTGAAATTTTCTAATCTTCCTGCAATTTGAGTTGGTTGAAAAGTTACGCCTCTCACACATTTTTGTTGTAAAGCAAATTCAATAATTTTCCCAATTTCACAATCATTTAAACCTTTTTGTAAAGTTACCACTAAAGTAGTAGAAAGATTTAATTCGTTCAGATTTTCAAGAGCTTGCTTTCTAATTTCCCATAAATCAGCTCCTCTTAATTCTTGTAAAACACTATTTTCAAAGGAATCAAATTGTAAATAAATTTCAAAATCAGGAGCATAATTTTTTAATGATTTAGCAAATTCTTTGTCTTTGGCGATTTTAATTCCATTCGTATTAAGCATTAAATGCCTAATTGGTAAAGACTTTGCATAATCTAATATCTCAAAAAATTGCGGATGTATAGTTGGTTCACCACCACTTATTTGCACCACATCTGGTTCTTTTTCATTTAAAACAATGATGTCTAACATGCTTTTTACTTCTTCTAAAGTTCGATGTCTTCCGTAAGTTGGAGAAGAGCCCGCATAACAAGTTGGACAAGTTAAATTACATCTATCTGTAACTTCAATTACAGTTAAGCAAGAGTGTTGCTCGTGATCTGGACACAAACCACAATCATACGGACAACCATAATCTGTTTTTGTGTTAAATTTATAAGGCGTTTCAGATGGTTTGTTATAGTTTCGAATATTTTTATAATAGGATATGTCGTCAGCAATTAATACTTTTGAATTTCCGTGTTCAGGACAACGTTTTAGCATATAAACTTTATCATTTTCAAAAACAATTTTAGCATCAATTCGCTTTAAACATTCTGGACAAAGACTTAGTGTATAATCGTAATAAGTATAATTTCTAACGGGCATTTTTGAGTAGATTTAAAATGGTTTTATGGTAATAAAGTAGACAAATTAAGCATAAAATTTGAATAGAGCTTAATCCTCCAATAAAAAAAATATTTGGTTTTAAAAATTCAATGCAAAAGCGAAAAGCAAAATATAAAATCATAAAATATTGAAATAATAATCCTGCTTTTAAATTTTTGCTTTTAAGTTTTTGGAAAAACAGAAACAATACAACTAAAAAAAATAATTCATACAAGGCAATAGGATGTCTTTTTATTCCGTCACCGAGATTCATTCCCATCATAAAAGTAGTTTCTTTTCCGTAAGTGAATTCATTAATTCCAGATAAAAAGCAACCAATTCTTCCAATAAAAATTCCAACAATTATTGGAAAAAGGAATAAATCACCAGAAGATTGTTTTTCACCAATAATTTTTTTGGCGATTTCAACACCTAAAAGACCACCAAATAATCCGCCCATAATAGTTTTTGAATTTAACATAGTAATTAGGAATGTAATATTTGTTGGAATAATTGGGTTTTCTAATAATGCCCAAAATCTTGAACCAATAAAAGCGCCTAGTATAGCTCCTAAAATTATAGAAAGTTTATTTGTTTTTGAAATGTTATCTGTGCTTTGTTTTTGTAAATAAGCATAATATCTAAAGGCTAAAAAAAACGCTAAGTATTCTAAAATTAAATGAATATTAATAGGAATGTTAAAAAGAATAGGTTCGAATGGAATTTTCATTTATTACAATTAAAAATTAGAATAATTATAGACAATTACTCAATTACCAATTCTTTCAATTGCTCGCGGTATTTTTCTAAAATATTTGATTTAGAGATAAAACCAATGAAAATTTTGTCTTGCACAACTGGTAGAATAAGTTGTTGTGTGGTTTCAAATTTATTCATAATAGTTTCGATAGAATCTTCAAAATCTACAATATCTTTGTTTTTAACCGGTTGCATCACTTCTGTTATTGATGTGTATTTTACTTTAAAGGCAGAAAAGATAATCGGACGGATATCGTCTAAATAAATTAAACCTATTAATTTTTTATCGTCATTTAAAACAGGGAAAATCACATCATCAGAAGCGGCAATTTTTTCAATTAATGCTTCTAAAGTTTTAGATTCAGTAACTGGATTAAAATTATTGTCAATCAATTTTTTAACATCAATAGATTGTAAGATATTTTTATCTTTATCATCTGTGAAAACTTCCCCTTTATCAGCTAAATTTTTAATGTCAAATGAATAGGGTTCGAAGTGCTTTGAAATCGCAAAACTAATAGAAGAAACCAGCATCAAAGGAACCATTAAACTATAACCACCAGTAATTTCCGCAATTAAGAAAATGGCTGTTAACGGCGAATGAAACAAACCACTCAACACTCCCGACATACCAACCAAAGTGAAATTACTAATTGGTAAATTCGTAATTTTTAACATGTTGAAAAAGTAAGCTGTTGAAAATCCTAAATACGAACCTACGAAAAGAGAAGGAGCAAAGTTACCTCCATTTCCACCAGCACCTAAAGTAATTCCTGTGGCGAAAACTTTAAACAAAAGTGTAAGTGTAATGAATCCGAAAATAATCCATTTATTATTTTCAAAGCGTTCAATAAGTGTGTTGTTAAGTAATTTTTCAGGTTGATTGGCAGCTAAAAATTTAATTCCTTCATAACCTTCACCAAATAAACTTGGAAAAATAAAAATCATAACACCTAAAATAATCGCACCAAATAATGCTTTTCGGTATGAATTTTTACTTCTAGTTGCAAAAAAATGCTCTACTTTTCTAAAGTTTCTGGCATAATGGATGGAAACAAATCCAGACAGAATTCCTAATACAATATAAAACGGAATGTTTTTCGAATCAAAATCTTGAATGGATTTAAAACTAAATAAGGCATCTTCATTTAATAACAACATTGAAACTATTGAACCTGTTGCTGCGCTGATTATCAAAGGAGTAAAGGCAGTTATACTAATTTCTGCTAAAACTACTTCAATAGCAAATAAAACACCTGCAATTGGTGCGTTGAAAGCTGCTGCAATTCCGGCTGCAACTCCACAGGCTAAAAGCAAGGTTCTATCTTTATAACTTAATCTATATTTTAAAGCGTAATTACTTCCAAACGCTGCACCAGTAATGGTAATCGGCGACTCCAAACCAGCACTTCCACCCATACCAACGGTTAACGAACTCGTAATAATTTGTGCATACATTTGTTTATCCGGAATGACACTTCGTTTTTTGGCCACCGCATACATAATTTGCGAGGTTCCTTTTTCGATGTTTCCGTTTAAAAAGTTTTTAATTACAAAAACGGTTAATAAAATCCCAATAATTGGCAATGTACTGTTACTGTATGGTAAGTGAAATTCTTTATTTAAATATTGTGAAAATAAAAAGACATTATGGGCAAAAGTTTTCAAAACAATAACGGCTAAAGCTGCTGAAAGTCCAACCAATACACTAGAAACGTATAAAAATTGGCGAGGCTCTAAAACACTTTTAAGCTTAGAGAAATTTTGTTCGAAAAATTGAGCTATCTTTTGTATTAACTTTAACACAGGGATTTTTTATTAGGAATGGCTAAAATACGGTAAATTTAATTGCGAAACAAAATATTTGGCTGATTGAAACATTGAAAAATTGACTAATTTAGATAATCTTTCTTATCGCTTCTTTTTTGCTTAATGGTTTTAAATTGGTCGAATTTACATATTCTAAAACACCTTTTGGATTTACAGAGCTATATTCGCGCAAAGCCCAACCAATGGCTTTTTGAATGAAAAACTCATTAGAATGTTTGTGCTTTTCGCATTCGGATATTAAGAGGTCAAAATCGGTTTTTGCTTTATAACCCAATTGAAAAATAATTGCTGTTCGATTTAACCACATATTTTCTGAATTAGAAAATGTTTCAATGATTGAGAACTTTTTTTCTGGAAATTTTTCTAAATAACCACCAACTGCATATTTAGCTAAGGTATCTACACTGTCCCACCAAGAATTTGTAGTGATTAGTTTTTCAATCAATGAAATATCATCAACTCGATAGTTTTTCTTGATTTCTTTGATGAAGATATCAATGGCTATTTGATGCATTTCTCGATGTGGAAATTGGTATAATTTCCAACAAATGTTTCTGAAGTTAGATTTAATTTCTTCGTGATAGAAAGTCGCTTGATTTTTTAAAATCTCCCGTCTGGTTTGAGTTGGAATGCCATAACACGGAAAATTATTTTTTAAATAATCACTTTGTTTTTTTCCGTAAGTAACATTTTCATTGGCTTCTAATGCTAGTTTAATTTCTGTAATGAAACTCATGTTTTAATTTTAGTAATTCTTCTTTACAATTTTGTTCTAATTCGGAAAAGAAAAGAGAAAATTCTTGCTCAATTTCTGCATAAAATAGCTTAATATCTTCCATTGCGGCAGGCATATTTACTCGATTTTTTGTTCGATGATCCATTTGAAATAAAATCAATTCCAATCCTGCTAAAGTTTTATAACATACTAACCAATTGGTTTGTATCATGTAAGGCAATGCATTTTGTGTTTTTTCGGTTAAAATATCGTAATTTGATTGTAGTAATTTGTAGAAAGTATCTGCATATTTTTCTAATTTGGTTGTAGAAAATTGTTTCCAATTTTTAGCTAAGAAATGATCGTACACAATGTCCATAATTACACCTGAATAATGTCCGAATTTTTCGTGCAAGCGATGTTTACTTTGTCGGTAGATTGGATGAGAATCTGTAAAACTATCAATAAAACGGTGCAATCTAATACCAATTTGAATACCTGTTGGATAATGTTCAAAATGATTTCCTTTTACCGCATCAGCCATAAAGTTTCCAATTTTGATAAAATCATCTTCATCCGAAAGATATATGTGAGCGAGATAGTTCAAGGTTGTTAGTTGTTTTGTTTCAAGTTTCAGGTTTTCCTAAATCGGAAATCATTCTTCGTAAATATATAAAAAAAACTTTGAATGTTTTATTGAAATCCAATGCTGAACTTTTTATATTTGTATTTTATGCGGGTTTACTTCTTTATTTTTAAATCCATAAACTTTTAAACATTTAAAAATGACATTAATAAAATCTATATCAGGAATTCGTGGAACTATTGGCGGTAAAGTAGGAGATAACCTGACTCCAGTTGATGCTGTGAAATTTGCTTCTGCTTACGGAACCTTTCTAAAAGCTGGAAGTGGGAAGTTGGAAGATGGAAGGAAACTAAAAGTAGTAATCGGTCGTGATGCTCGTATTTCTGGTCCGATGATTCATAATTTAGTACAAAATACACTTTTAGGTTTAGGAATTGATGTAATCGATTTAGGTTTATCAACGACTCCAACTGTAGAAGTTGCTGTACCAATGGAACAAGCTGATGGTGGAATTATTTTAACCGCTTCGCACAATCCAAAACAATGGAATGCATTGAAATTATTAAATGCGAAAGGCGAGTTTTTAAGTGGAGCTGATGGAGCAAAAATTTTAGAAATTGCTGAAGCAGAAGCATTTGATTTTGTCGATGTGGATTCATTAGGAGAAGTTACGATTAACGATTCATACATGGATATTCATATTGATGAAGTGTTGGAATTACCTTTAGTAGATGCCGATTTAGTAAAAACGAAGAAATATAAAGTCGTTGTTGATGGTGTGAATTCTTCTGGAGGAATTATTATTCCAAATTTACTAGAACAAATGGGTGTGGAAGTGGTGAAATTATACTGCGAACCTAACGGACATTTTCCTCATAATCCTGAACCATTAAAAGAGCATTTGACAGATATCTGTAAATTAGTTGTAGAAGAAAAAGCTGATTTCGGAATTGTAGTTGATCCAGATGTGGATAGACTTGCGTTTATTTCTAACGATGGCGAAATGTTTGGGGAAGAATACACTTTGGTAGCTGTAGCCGATTATGTTTTGAGTAAAACACCAGGAAATACAGTTTCTAATATGAGTTCATCTCGTGCTTTACGCGATATTACTGAAAAACACAACGGAAGTTACCAAGCAAGTGCAGTTGGAGAAGTGAATGTAGTTGAATTAATGAAGAAAACCAACGCTATTATTGGTGGTGAAGGAAATGGCGGAATTATTTATCCAGAATTACATTATGGAAGAGATAGTTTGGTTGGAGTGGCTTTGTTTTTAACATATTTAGCTGGACAAGAGAAAACAGTTGCCGAATTACGAGCAAGTTATCCGCAATATTATATGAGTAAAAATAAAATTGAATTGACGCCTCAATTGGATGTTGATGCCATTTTAGAATCGTTAACTTCAACCTATAAAAACGAACAAATTTCTACGATTGACGGTGTGAAAATTGATTTCGCAACAGAATGGGTTCATTTAAGAAAATCTAATACAGAACCGATTATTCGTATTTATACAGAAGCTCCAACTCAAAACGAAGCTGATGTTCTAGCAGAACGTTTTGTAAATGAATTGAAAGTTATTGCAGGAATTTAATTGGAATGTAAATAAAGTTTAAAATCCATAATATCATTTAAACAGCACTAAAAAGTGCTGTTTTTTTTTGTCTTTTTTTAAATCTATGAATTATGAAACTTTTGTTTTCTATTGTATAACATTCTTAAATGTTATTCAAACTAATTTTGAAAATAACATTAGATGCTCAGTTTGTTTGGAAATCCATTTATAGTAAATCAAAGTAAAATTTAATTAAAAAGATAACGAGCCTTGATCAAAATAATACCAATATTTTAAAATTTAAATTATGAAGATAAATAAAAAAATAGCAGTTTACATGGATCATTTTGCGGCGAATATTTTAGAATACACAGATGCCGCAGAAATTGTAAAAACAATTAAGTCTGGTTTCAACAAGCATCAAAAAGAAAAAATTTTACAAAGTGGAGAGAGTCTTTCATACCATAAAGAACAAAATTTACAAAAGGAATTTTACGCTAAACTTCGTACAGAGTTGTTAAATTATGAATCGGTTTTACTATTCGGTGCAACAAATGCAAAAACAGAATTATTAAATATTTTACAAATTGATGCTAAGTTTTTAAACGTAGAATTTACTTTAAAGAACACAGACAAACTTACAGATAAGGAACAAATTAATTTCGTGAACGATTGTTTTTATATCAGTTAATATTCATTTTATAGTTAACGAATTAATTTCATAACATAAAAAGGCTAACAACTTAGTAATCACAATTCATCAAATTTGAAAACTAGGAATTTTATAAGTTTTACTAGAAATCCTGTAACAATCAACATTAAGATAAGTATGACCTTTACATTATTAATTAAACATTAAACTTTTATTTATGAAAAACATTTTTTTATTAGCTAGCTTGGTAATCGGATTATCATTTAGCACACAAGCTCAAAACATTTCTAAAAATGCACTTGGTCTTCGTTTAGGAGATAACGACGGATTTGGTGGAGAACTTTCTTACCAAAGAAAATTATCTGACAACAATAGGTTAGAATTAGATTTAGGTTGGAGAAATAGTAACAATGTAGATGCCGTAAAATTAGTAGGTTTATACCAATGGGTTTGGAATATTGACGGCGGATTTAACTGGTATGCTGGTGTTGGAGGTGGATTAGGAACTTGGAGTTATGATTACAAAGGAAATGATTATTATTATGACGATAGCGGTTCTTATGCTTTAATCGCTGGTGATATTGGTATTGAATATAATTTTGATATTCCAATTCAACTTTCTTTGGATTTTAGACCAGAAATGTATTTTAATTCCGATGCTTTTAGAGAGAATAACTTTGGTCCAGATATAGCATTAGGTATTAGATTCCGTTTTTAATACCAACAAAAAAAGAAAATCAGCTTAAGAGAATTCGTTAATCATTTACTGGTTTAAAATGGATGTAATTAAAAACTTGAAAAAGATAAACAATATCATTAATTACATTTTTATAATAATACAGTGAAGTAATTTATCACTTTCAATTTTTTAACTAAAAAACAATTATCATGAGCAATTTATTATATACAATCGCAATAATTATGATCATTTTTTGGGGTATAGGCTTTTTCGCTTATAGTGCCGGATCAATTATTCATATTTTATTAGTTATTGCAATTATTGCAGTTTTACTAAGAATTATTCAAGGAAAAAATATTTAATAATCTTTTAAAAAGTAAAGTTATGGAAGCAAGAAAAGCAGCCTTAGGTATTGTACTAGGAATTGGAGTAGGAGCAATATTAGGTGTATTATTTGCACCAAATAAAGGTTCAAAAACACGAAAAAGAATTAGAGATAAAGGTCAAGGTTTTGCCGAAGATTTAAAAGGTAAATTTGATGGTTTATATGAAGATGTATCAGGTAAATATGAAACATTATTAAATGATGCTAAGAATGTGATTAGTTCAAAATAAAATCTAAATTATCATGGAACAGAACACAACAACAATTGAAAAGTTAATTGAAAAAGCAGAAATTTATAGTAAAAATTCGCTTGAATTATTAAAATATGATGTAGTATATAAATCTGCAGATATTTTTTCAAATTTGGCAGTAAAATTATCTATAACGCTTGTTGTTGTTATTTTTTTACTGTTCATAAATATTGGATTAGCTATCATATTAGGCGAATATTTAGGTGAAGTCTATTACGGTTTTATTATTGTAGGATTGGCATATTTATTTATTGCAATAGCACTTTATATTTTTAAAGAGGAATGGATAAAAGATCCAGTTAGCAATTTTATAATTGATAAAATGAAAAATAAAAACCTGTAAATGATGAAACATTTAACGAAAATTCTGAAAAAGGAAATTTATTAGTCTTTTTAAATTTGTAAGTAACAAACTCAAAAATTAGAAGATATGAAAAAAGTAATTTTAGCAACAATAGTACTTTTGTATTCCATTCAAATGGGAGCACAAAACAGACAAACGGAAGTTAAAACTAAAACCACAACGGTTAAAGACTCTGAAGGAGTACATAAAACAGTTAAAACAGAAGTTATCAAAAAAGAACAAAAAATTGTTTTAGGTGAAGAAAAACCAAATACCAAAAATATTCCAATAGTAGATTCTCCAGTTGAAGTCACCAAAACTACAAAAATTACAAATCCTGATGGAACTACAAGAACGGTAGATATTGACAGAAGTTCGTATTACGAATCTAACGGAAAAATTTACAAATTAGATTTAGATGCTTCAGGATATGTAATTACACAAGGTGAAATGAAAGCTTTATTGAGAAAAACGTCAACAAATAGTTATATTTTCAAATCGGATAATAAAACCGCTATCGGTTATTTCGATACAGAAGGGAATTTAGTTATTGAATTTTATGACGATAAATTAGATATAGTCAATATTGAAAAATACGCAGTAATTAAAAAGTAGTTAGGTTTTAGTTAGTTAGTTTGAAATCGGCTCATTCATTTGAGTCGATTTTTTTTGTAACAAATGTAACTGTACCTTATTTGGATATCTACTATCTTTGTAAGAAAATAATTTATGTATAAATTCTTTAAAAATTTATTTTCATTCAAATGTCCACGTTGTCACGAAGGAAATCTGTTTATCAATAAATGGTATAATTTTCCAAACGGAAATAAAATGGTAGAAAGATGTAGTGTTTGCGGACAAAGAACAGAAATTGAACCTGGTTTTTTTCAAGGAACTGGCTATGTTAGTTATGGTTTAACCGTTGGTTTTTCTTTAATAACATTTGCAATTTGGGTTTTAGCCACTGGCTACACACTACAAAATAAAGAGATTTTTTGGTGGTTACCAATCAATATCTTTTTCTTAATTATTTTGCAACCTTGGATTATGCGCTTGTCACGAGTAATTTGGCTAACCGCTTTTTTTCATAGTGACGATGAATTCTTCGAAAAAAAATAATCTTATGATATTTATCACAATTTTATTAAAAAAATAGAAGTAAATTTGTGTTAGATTTTAATAAAAGTACAAATGAATATAGAACAAATTTATACCGGTTGTTTAGCTCAAGGCGCTTATTACATCACATCAAATGGTGAAGCAGCTATTATTGATCCACTTCGCGAAACAACTCCATATATCAAAAGGTTATCTAACGATAATGTGAAATTAAAATATATTTTCGAAACACATTTTCATGCGGATTTTGTTTCTGGACATTTAGATTTAAGTAAACAAACCGGTGCAACAATTGTTTACGGACCCAATGCAAATCCCGATTTTGAAATCATCTCAGCAAAAGATGAACAAATTTTTGAAGTAGGGAATATCAAAATAAAAGTATTACACACGCCAGGTCATACCATGGAAAGTGCATGTTACTTACTAATTGATGAAAACGGTAAAGATTATGCTCTTTTTTCTGGAGATACTTTATTTATTGGTGATGTTGGCCGACCAGATTTAGCTCAAAAAGCTGCCTCTATGACGCAAGATCAATTGGCTGGAATTTTATTTCATTCTTTAAGAAATAAAGTCATGACCTTAGCCGATGATGTAATTGTGTATCCAGCTCACGGTGCAGGTTCTGCTTGCGGAAAAAACATGAGTAAAGAAACGGTTTCTACAATTGGTGAACAAAAAGTGAAAAATTACGCTTTACGTGCAAATATGACCGAAGCAGAATTTATTAAAGAAGTTACAGATGGTTTATTACCACCGCCAGCCTATTTTGGAATGAATGTGGCCATGAATAAAAAAGGAATTCCTTCTTTTGAAAATGTGTTAAATAATGGAATGAAGGAAATTAACGCAACTGAATTTGAAGCTATTGTTGAGGATTCAAATGCTTTAATTTTAGATACAAGAAATAGTGGAGATTTCGCAAAAGGATTTGTACCACAAGCTATAAACATAGGAATTAATGGAGATTTTGCTCCTTGGGTTGGTGCACTTATTGCCGATGTTAATCAACCAATTGTTTTAATTACTGAAATTGGAAAAGAAGAAGAAACCGTAACCAGATTGTCTCGCGTTGGTTTTGATAATATTTTAGGACATTTAAAAGGTGGTTTTGAAGCTTGGAAAGCCGCTGGTTTTGAAACAGATACTGTAAATAGAATTTCTGCGGAACAATTTGAAAAAGAAGTGAAAATTGGCGAAAGCAAAATTATCGATGTCAGAAAAGAAGGTGAATACGAAGCAGAACACGTAGAAGATGCTTACAGTAAACCTTTAGCTTACATTAACAATTGGGTAAAAGATATCAATCCAAACGAACACTTTTTCTTACATTGTGCTGGCGGATATCGTAGTATGATTGCTGCTTCAATTTTACAAGCTCGTGGTTATAGAAATTTTTCAGAAATTGATGGTGGATTTAACGCCATAGCCAAAACAGAATTACCAAGAACTGACTTCATTTGTCAAAGTAAAGTTTTGTAAAAAATAAATTAATGAGATTATTTGCCATAACATTTTGTTTCTATTTAACTGCATTAATGGCTCTTCCATCAGTGAGAGTTATCAAAATGCAGTTAAGTGAAACATGCAAATCATCTTCTTGTGATAAAACTGATTTTGAAAGTGGTGGTGGCTGCGAAAAAGGTAAAATCATTATGAGTTTAAGTTTTACGCCCGTAAATTATTTACAATCAAAATTATACAAAGCGCCTGTAAAAACAGTCGTAATTACTTCCAAAAAAGATAAGATTTATTACCAAGAGAATCTTATTTCTAAATACCAAAATTCTATTTGGCAACCGCCTAAAATTTTTTCATAAATATTTAAGTTTAAATTATTTTACTGCTAATACTTTTATTAGCGGGGTAACTTAGTACTATCTATAAATGAAAAAATATTTTATTATGGTAATCTTACTTTTCTATGAAGTAAGTATTGCACAAAGTACGTTTGATTATAACGTACAACTTACACCTATAACTATTTCAGGTTTGCAAGGTTTACATTCGTATGCTTTTGCTCAACATAATGGAAAATGGTTAATAATCGGTGGAAGAAAAGATGGTGTTCATGCCAGACAACCTTTTAATGCCTTTCCAAACGCGCAAAACAATTCTAATATCATAGTAATTGATGTGGCAACACAACAATTTTGGACAGCTTCCTTAAATACATTGAGCACAAATTTAAAAGAGCAATTGCAAGCGACAAATATGAACTTTTATCAAGATGAAGACGCTTTATATGTTATTGGAGGTTATGCTTTTTCAGAATCACTAAATGATCACGTGACTTTTGATAAACTAACCAGTATTCAAGTGCCAAACTTAATTGATGCGGTTATCAATGGAACTTCAATTACTTCTAATTTTAAGCAGATTGCAAATCCTATTTTTCAAAATACGGGCGGACAATTAGGTAAAATTGGAAATGAGTTTTATTTGATTGGTGGACAAGTTTTTACAGGAAGATACAACCCAATGAATAATCCAACTTTTGTACAAAATTATGTAAATAAAGTACAAAAATTTACGATTGATAATTCGGGAACACAACTGAGCATTGCCAATTATTCTTTTGTAGAAGATTTGGTGCATTTGCATCGCCGTGATTATAATTTGGTGCCACAAGTTTTTCCAAATGGGGAAGAAGGTTATACCATTTCATCAGGCGTTTTTCAAATTAATGCGGATTTACCTTTTTTATATCCTGTTGACATCAAAGCAAGTGGTTATTTTCCTCAGACAGAATTCAATCAGTATTTAAGCAATTATCACAGTGCAAAAGTGGGCTTGTATGATGGAGCAGACAACAAAATGCATAACTTGTTTTTTGGTGGAATTAGCCGGTATTATTATGACGGAACCAATTTAGTTCAGGATGATAATGTGCCTTTCGTTAAAACAATTAGTAGAACAACACGTTTATCTAATGGTGATTTATCCGAATATAAACTGGCCGTTGAAATGCCAAATTTAAAAGGCGCTGGCGCAGAATTTATTCCAAATAAAAACTTGCCACATTATACGAATGAAGTGATTAAATTAAGCGAAATCACAGCTAATGAATTTGTAATTGGTCATATTTATGGTGGAATTGAAAGTCCTTCGATAAATCCGTTTACCAATAATGAAACTAATACGACAAGTGCTGGAGGAACCATTTATGAAGTTAAATTAATTAAAAATGGCATTTTAGAACAAAGTAGCATTGAAGGAAAAAATGAATTCACTTTTACTGTTTCTCCAAATCCAACCAAAGAAAATGCGGTTTCCATTCAATTTTATTTGCCTTATGTAGCCACTTTAGATTATTTTGTGACTAACGAAAGAGGTCAACTATTAGATGATGGAGAAATAGACGGATTGAAACAAGGAAATAATTCAATGACTTTTAACTTAGTAAGTTCCGAAGACAAAATCCAATTTATCACATTTATTTTGGACAATAAATTTTATTGTACTAAAAAAGTAATAATCAATTAATAAAAATAATAATAACACTTAAATTTAAACAAAATGAAAAAATTAATTTTAGTAGCGGCAGTAGCCTTTTTATTTTCAACAACTACTAATGCACAAGAACCAAAACAAAAGAAAAAAGAAAAGACTGAAAAATCTTGTTCGGTAAATGGTAAAAAATGTTGCGGAGATTCAAGTAAAAAAGAAGCTTCATGCGACACAAAGAAAAAAGACAAAAAGTAATTTGTTTTTAAAGTAGCTTTTAAAGTGCATACAAACTTTTGTATGCACTTTTTTTTATTTAGTTTTACAAGATTAAATCTAAAATATATATGAGTCACGGTAAATTAAGAGAAGATACCACTTGTCAAAATTGTGGAGATGAAGTAAAAGTGCGTTTTTGTCCTTCTTGCGGACAAGAGAATACGGAAACTAAAAAATCATTTCACTATTTATTTACTCATTTTTTGGAGGATTTAGTGCATTATGACAATAGCTTTTGGAAAGCAATAAAATATTTATTGTATACACCGGCAACCTTGTCAATTATTTATCTTCAAGGTAGAAGAAAAGCATTTATGGCACCTGTTAAACTTTTTATTTTTATCAACTTTTTTGCGTTTTTCGTATTTAATGCCTTTGTTTTCCATGATATGGAAAAAGTTGTAATAGAAGATACAGAAACTAAAAATAGTGATTTTGATAAAAAAAATATATTCAATGAAAAAGTAAGATTTGTTGGAAATACCCCAAAACAAGGTGAAGAAAAATCTTGGATTGATAAAAATATTAATGATAAAATAGTAAAATTAAATAAAGATTATACGCTTCGTCAAATTTATAAAATGATGTTCCATAAAGCCATTTCAAATTTACCAAAATGGATTTTCTTCTTTATGCCCTTTTTTGCTTTTGGTTTATGGTTAACACATGATAAAAAGAAATGGTGGTTTTTTGATCATGGTATTTTTACCTTTCACTTTTTTTCAACTTTATTATTAATACTTTCATTTTCTGCAATCTTTTCAACTTTAGTTGGTTTAACTCCTTATGAATGTAATTCATGGTACGAATTTATTGTGTTTCTAATTCTTCAAATCATATTCTATAAATCGTATCGAAAATTTTATCATGAATCCAGATTTAAAACATTTTTGAAATTAATTTTTTTCTATTTCTTTAATCTTTTCATGTTAATTTTTATTATGTTTTTAGCCTTACTACACACTGTATATACCTTATAAAAAATGAAAAAAGTCATACTTATTACTGGTGGTTCATCAGGAATTGGAAAAGCCATTGGTGAATTCTTATTAGAAAAAGGATTTGTTGTTTATGGAACGAGTAGAAATGCTTCAGCCGTATCAAATTCAAAAATAAAATTAGTCGATTTAGATGTACGAAATTCAGATTCTATTAAAGCTTGTATCGCTAAGGTTTTAGAATTGGAAGACAGAATTGATGTGTTAATCAATAACGCTGGTGTTGGAATTACTGGGCCATTAGAAGAAATTCCGTTAGAAGAAATTAAAAATAATTTTGAAACCAACGTTTTCGGTCCGATTGAAACCATGAAAGCAGTTTTACCACAAATGCGTAATCAAAAAAGTGGTTTGATTATTAATATTACTTCTATTGCTGGCTACATGGGATTGCCTTTCCGAAGTATTTATTCTTCTTCAAAAGGCGCTTTAGAACTAATCACTGAATCGCTAAGAATGGAAACTAAAGCTTTCGGAATTCATATTGCGAATGTGGCTCCTGGAGATTTTGCTACAGACATTGCTTCAAGAAGATTTCATGCGCCTGTTATTAAAGGTTCGGCATACGAAAATGTCTATCAAACACAATTGAATATGATGAACGAACACGTTTCTGGTGGAAGTAATCCCATAGAAATGGCTGTTGCTATTCATAAGATTATCGAAACTAAAAACCCTAAAATTCATTATAAAGTTGGGGCTTTTATGCAAAAATTTTCTATCGTTTTAAAACGAATTTTGCCTGATAAAATGTATGAGAAAATATTAATGAATCATTATAAATTATAATTGAAACTTGATATTGAAGTTTTAAATCGTAATTTTGTAAACAGAAACAATAGAAATGAAAAGGATATTTTTAATCGTTACTTTTATAACATCACTGAGTTTATTTTCACAAGAATTAGAAAAAAAACACTCTAATCAATCTAGTTTTATCTTAAAAGGTAGTGTTGGACCTTCATTCAGATTAGCTAAAACGCCTTCTAATTTACCTGCATATTTGAAAACATATGTTGCTAATTTAAAATCAGGAATGAGTTATGATTTTTCTGGATATTTTTTAATAGATAAATCACCCCATGCAATTGGTTTAAAATATAATAGTTTTAATTCAAAGGCTAGTGTTGGTCCTTTAGATTTGACTGCTCCAAATGGAGAAACGGGATATGCTAGAACTTCAGATGATATTACCATTTCATTTATAGGTTTGTCTTATGGATATTTTGGTTTAGTTGACGATGAAATTGGTGGTTTTGATATGGAAATGGCTCTTGGTTTACTTTCTTATAAAGACAAAACTAATATTCTTGGAGCCTATGAAATTACTGGTAGTACTATTGGTTTAGTCGGTAGTTTTGGATACGATATTAAATTGGTTAAAGGTTTATATCTGGAACCAAAAATAGGGTATGCAATGGGAACAATAAGTCAGTTTGATATTACAGGTGAAAACGGATATAAAGGAAAAATTAAATTAGAGAACGATTCAAAAGAAAGTCTTTATCGAATTGATTTTTCCGTTGGTTTAAATTATAGATTTTAATTATTATATACTCAAATTATGAAATTTTTTATTGATACAGCAAATTTAAAAGACATCGCAGAAGCTCAGGCTTTAGGAATTTTGGATGGTGTAACTACTAATCCATCATTAATGGCTAAAGAAGGCATTACTGGAAAAAATAATATCTTAAAACATTATGTAGATATTTGTAATTTAGTAGATGGCGATGTAAGTGCAGAAGTTAATGCACTTGATTTTGAAGGCATGATTAAAGAAGGAGAAGAATTGGCAGATTTACACGAACAAATTGTTGTGAAATTACCAATGACAAAAGAAGGTATTAAAGCTTGTAAATATTTTTCAGATAGAGAAATTAAAACGAACGTAACTTTAATTTTTTCGGCTGGTCAAGCATTATTAGCTGCTAAAGCAGGTGCAACATATTGTTCACCATTTTTAGGTCGTTTAGATGATATTTCTACGGATGGTTTAAATTTAATTGATGAAATTCGTCAAATTTATGACAACTATGGTTTCGAAACTCAAATTTTAGCGGCTTCTGTTCGTCATACTATGCACGTTGTAAATTGTGCTAAAATTGGTGCCGATGTCATGACAGGGCCATTATCATCAATTACAGGATTATTAAAACATCCATTAACAGATATCGGAATTGCTCAGTTTGTAGCAGATTTCGAAAAAGGAAATAAATAATATTTTCTAAATTATAATTACAAAAGGCGTTCAAATAATTTGAACGCCTTTTGTGTTTTCTTTTACTGAGCTTAAGACTATTTTAAATGACTTTCAAAATTAGCATCAAACATACTTACAAAGGCATTATCAATAGTTCCATTTTTATTAATAAGCATAGTTCGATACACACGATTAATAACCCATTTGTTTTTCAACTCTTCAAAATCAGTTGCACGTAATTCAATTGAATTGGTGTAATTTTTGGCTTTTATTTCTTTTAACCAATCTTCCTGTGAATTATGAATATTCACAGCTATAAACTGAATGTCTGGATATTTTGCTTTAAGTTCATCAACCTTTTTATGAGAATAGAAAGCGTGAGAATCAGCTTGCTTGGTCCAAAAGTAAATAATGGTTTTGTTTTTAATAATATCTTTAATTTTTACTTGCTTTTTATTAGCATCACACAAAGCTACATCAGGTAAAGGGTTACTATTTTTAAGTTTCTTTATGTTTTCAGCAGTTTGCATTACGTTAGATTTCATTTTTTCATCTGAAACGATTTTTGAATACAAATTGAAAAATTTACCATTATTTACAGAACATTGATCAGATAACAAATACATATTGGCCACGTTATTAATCACTAAGTTTTTAACATGTTTGTCTTTAATTAATGTATCAGCAATTTGTAATTTTTTTATATTGTTTTCTAAACTCATGTCATCTAAATGACCTTTGCAATCTGTTAAAACAATATTGTTTAACATACTCGTCATATAGTTGATAAAAGGGGAGTAATGTAATAAATTAGGCTTATTTACATCAATTTTATTTCTGTAATTATAATACGATTTTGGCAAACTTGTTTTAATACTATTACCCGTTTTAAATTCATGAATTATTGGAAAAATTTCTTTTTTATAAGCGTAATTTAGTTCGATATTGGCTTTAGCAATCTCATCAAATTCCTCAGACCAATTGATAAATGATTTTCTTTTATTATATAATTTAGTAGTGTTTTGGTACGATGAATCTATGAATTTTGAAAATGCTTTCTCGTCTTTTTCATAAATTTCAAACATATTATTTTTTAATTCTACATCTTTTAAAAATAATTCCATCATAAAATTGTTTTTTTCATCGCCTCTTCCACAAAACATTAATGTATTATCAAAATCATTACTATTCAAACGAATCATGATACTATCATTCTTATCAAAAAAAACATATTGATATTCTGGATCATGTTTAAAACTATATAATCCCGGAGTTAACGAATCAAATTTATGGAAAAAACGATTGTATTTGTCTAAATAAAAAGTATCAATAACTTTATCATTTTTCATAAAAACAACAAAATTATTTTTAGGATTTTCAATCTCACCACCAAAGTAAGCAACATGATTACCACCAATCATACCGTCTTTACACGAGGTCATCGAGGTAAGTAGTAAGGAAAGTAAAATTAAATTAATGTATGAGTATTTTTTTAGCATATGGGGCATTTTTTTCAATGTAACAAATATATTTGATTCAAAATAGTATTCATGTTAAGGTTGCGTTAAAAAAGCTTAATAGATTTATAAAAATAAAATGGTGAAAACTCGTTCATTTTTGTTAATTTTGCCGCAAATTAAAACAAAAAATACATGCTTACAATTTCTAATTTATCGGTACAATTTGGTAAAAGAATTTTATTCGACGAAGTAAATACAACTTTCACTCAAGGAAACTGTTACGGAATTATTGGTGCTAATGGTGCCGGGAAATCAACATTTTTAAAAATTATTGCAGGTGAAATTGATCCAACTTCTGGTAGAGTTATTTTAGAACCAGGTAAACGTATGTCGGTTTTAAACCAAAACCATAATATGTTTGACGAATATACGGTTTTAGATACTGTACTAATTGGAAACAAAACATTACATGCGGTGAAATCTGAAATGGATGCTTTGTATGCTGATTATGATGATAAAAATGCTGATAGAATTGGTGAGTTACAATTGCAATTTGACGAAATGAACGGTTGGAATGCAGAAAGTGATGCCGCTACTTTGTTATCCAATTTAGAAATCGGTGCTGAACATCATTATACTATGATGGGTGAAATGGACGGAAAACTTAAAGTTCGTGTGTTATTAGCACAAGCTTTATTCGGAAATCCAGATGTTTTGATTATGGATGAGCCTACCAACGACTTAGATTTCGAAACAATTGGTTGGTTAGAAAATTTCTTAGCTAATTATGAAAATACGGTTTTAGTAGTTTCGCATGACCGTCACTTTTTAGATGCAGTTTGTACACATATTTCCGATATTGATTTTGCAAAAATCACACATTATTCTGGAAATTATACATTTTGGTATGAAAGTAGTCAATTAGCAGCGCGTCAGAAAGCACAGCAAAACAAAAAAGCAGAAGAGAAAAAAGCCGAATTAGAGGAATTTATTCGTCGATTTAGTGCCAATGTTGCGAAATCGAAACAAGCCACTTCTCGTAAAAAAATGATTGAAAAATTAAACTTAGATGAAATTAAACCATCAAGTAGAAGATATCCAGCCATTATTTTTGAAACGGAACGTGAAGCAGGAGATCAAATTTTAAATGTGCAAAATTTATCAGCATCACAAGATGGCGATGTATTGTTTAAAGACGTACATTTAAATATGGCTAAAGGTGATAAAATTGTAGTTTTCTCTAAAGATTCTCGTGCTACAACTGCTTTTTACGATATTTTAAATGGATTAAAAACTGCCGATTCTGGTACTTTTGATTGGGGAGTTACCACAACGCAATCGTATTTACCAGTTGAAAATCATAGCTTTTTTGATGGTGTAGATTTAAACTTAGTAGATTGGTTACGCCAATGGGCTAAAACTGAAGAAGAACGTGATGAAGTTTATGTTCGTGGATTCCTAGGAAAAATGATATTCTCAGGTGAAGAAGCTTTGAAAAAATGTAATGTGTTATCTGGAGGTGAAAAAGTACGTTGTATGTTATCTCGAATGATGATGATTAGAGCGAATGTTTTAATGCTAGACGAACCAACGAATCACTTAGACTTAGAATCAATTACAGCATTTAACAACTCGTTAAATAACTTTAAAGGTTCAATTTTATTAACAACACATGACCATGAATTCGCACAAACAGTTGGTAATCGTATTTTAGAAATTACTCCAAATGGAGTTATCGACCGTTACATGACTTTTGATGAATATTTAGAAGACGATAAAATTAAAGAATTACGTGCTAAAATGTATAATTAATTTACGATTAGAGATTTTAGATTTACGAATTAATATGTATAGAGAATCCCGAGTTTTACTCGGGATTTTTTTTGTCATTCAATCAAATAATATTGTATTTTTGAATCCCCTAAAAATAACCTAATGAAGAACTTATTAAAATGGATTTTTGTTTTATTCATCGTACAAAATTCCTATTCTCAAACAGCTATAAAAGGAAATGTTTCAGATAAAACTACAAACCAACCGATACCTAATGTTTTTGTTTATGTTAGTGAACTTAATAAAGCTGTAACTACTGATGAATCTGGTAATTACGAAATTAAGCTTACAGTAAAAGGAACTATTCAACTTCAGTTTTCTCATATTGGTTATGAGTCAAGTGTTAAAAAAATTACGATGTCTTCTCAATCAAATGAAATTCAATTAGATATTTTATTAGAGCATGAAATTTTTGAAATTAATAAAATTGTAATTTCTAATTCATTTGTAAACGAACAAAAGAAAAATACTTTCAAAGTTGATGTAGTAAATCAAAATGATATTCAAAAATTTGGAGGGTTTACCATTATGGATGCTTTAAATAAAATTCCAGGAATTGAAGCTACAACAACTGGAACCTTAATTTCGAGACCTGTAATAAGAGGTTTGTCAAGTAACAGAGTTTTAACGGTTATTGATGGTGTTCGTTTTGAAACACAACAATGGGATGATGAACATGGAATTGGCGTAAACGAAAATGGTGTAGATAGAATTGAAGTCATTAAAGGACCTGAAAGTTTATTATTTGGACCAGAAGCTATGGGAGGAGTTATAAATTTCATAAAAGCTAAACCAGCAGCTGTTGGTACAACTAAAGGTTCTTATTTTACTTCCATGTCTTCCAATAATTTAGGTTGGAGAGCTTTAGCAAATGTGGATGGAGCTAAAGGAGAATACAATTGGGGTGTTAGTGGTTTAGGAAAATTATATTCAGATTATTTTGTGAATAATCAATCGTTCAGAACACCAAATACAAGATTATTAGAATATGGTTTTAAATCTTACATTGGAACTGATAGAAAATGGGGTTCTACCAATTTATCCTATAATTTTAACCAAGCCTTTTTTGGAATTTTAGATGGAAAAGACATCTCTTTTGGACCAAATGGTGAGTTAATTAACAGTGATTTAAATGAAAAAGAAAAATATCCTTTTGAAATTGAAGCACCGTTTCACGCAGTTGTTGATCATAGAATAACATCAACATCAACGTTCTTAACAGGGAAATCTAAATTTGATGTAGTTGTAGGTTATCAAAACAATCATCGTACAGAAAATGAAGAGCGTATTTATGTAAAAAAAGGATATAAATATGTTGATATGACCTTACAAACTCTAACATATAACGCTAAATGGTATGTACCAAAATGGAATAATTTTAGCACAATTGTTGGCTCACAAGGAATGTTTCAAAATAATACAAATAATAGTGGAGCAGCAACAGTTTTAATTCCAAATGCAAACGTTAAAGATTTAGGCTTTTTTGCAGTTAGTAAATTTGATTATAAAAATTTCAATTTTACTGTTGGTACTCGATATGATTCAAGAAAAATTGATACTGATGATACATCAAGTGCGAATTACAATATTTCAGCTATTTCCAAATCTTATGATAATGTTAGTTCTTCTTTAGGATTAGCTTATACCTTAGCAAATTGTTTAACTTTAAGAACTAGTTTTGCTAAAGGATATCGCTCACCAAATTTAAATGAATTAACTACGAATGGTTACAAATTAGAATCTAGAAGGTTTGAAGTTGGTAATCCTAATTTCCAAAAAGAATATAATAATCAATTCGATTTTAATGCAACTTATGTTACTTCATCTGTAACTTTAGAAGGTTCATATTTTTTCAATGCAATCAGTAACTATATTTATATTGCTCCAACTGGAAATACGGTGCCAAACAATACAAATCCTTCTCAATTGGTTTCAGAATATAAATATTATCAAGCTGATGCGGAATTAACAGGAGGTGAAGCGCGTTTAGATATTCATCCGAAAACAGTAAAATGGTTACGATTTGAAACTAAATATGCGATTTTAGAAGGTAAAAGAACAGACAATGATTCTTTCTTACCAATGATGTCGCCAACAAAATTGACCAATACCATTTATTTTAATTTTAACGATTTTAGAAAATTTTCGAAAACATCATTTAATATAAGTGTTCCAACTACTTTTGATCAAAATAAGATTGAAGCAAATGAATTAAGAACAAAAGGCTATTCATTATTAAATTTTGGTTTTTTTACAACATATAAGAAAACAGAAATTACTTTAACAGCAAATAACGTTCTGGACAAGCAATATGTGAATCACATGTCGCGTTTCAGACAATTCGGAATTTCTGAACCAGGTTTAAATGTGGCAATTAGTGTTAGAATCCCAATTGATATAAAATAAAATTATGAATTCAGATGTTTTACAAAAGATCAATTTAAAATTAATTTCCATTCATATTTTCGCTGGATTATTATTAGTTTTTGCAGTTTCCTTAATTGGTTATATTAATGATATTGAATTAGCTAATATTGTAGAGAAAAATGGAGTTAATGAAGCAATGAAACAATTAGGGCCAGAAAGGCTAAGTAACTATTCAATTTGGTTTTATATAGCTCCTTTGTTAGGTTTGTTACTGTCAACACTAGTTTCTGTTGTTTTCTTTATTAAAACTAAATCGTTTTGGTTTTATGGACTATTTGTTTTTATTGCTTTGCTTATGACAAATTATTTCGGACTTTATCAAATAGAAAACACAAAATATATTGTCTATTTATTAGAATTTGGATTAGTTATAAATGTTATTATTTCAAGTGCTTTTCTCATTATTATAGCTTTTACATTGTATTTTATTAGCTATAAAATTTCAAAAAATATATAATAAAAACAAAAGTCCCGAGTTTAATTCTCGGGACTTTTTTATACTATTCGATTCGTAAATCCAAAATCTACAATCGTATTTTTTTTACTCTTCCAATAAATCTGGTCGTCTATTCATAGTATGTTCGTAAGCTTTTTGTTCGCGCCATTTTTCAATTTCAGGGAAATTTCCGCTTAATAAAATATCCGGAATTTTCATGCCTTTATATTCCGCTGGGCGAGTATAAATAGGTGGTGACAATAAATTATCTTGAAAACTATCGGTTAATGCAGAAGTTTCATTACTCAAAACACCTGGAATCAATCGAAATAAGGCATCACATAAAATTACAGCACCTAATTCGCCACCAGACAAAACATAATCTCCAATTGAAATTTCTTTTGTAATATGTAAATCACGCACGCGTTGATCTACACCTTTATAATGTCCGCATAAAATAATTAAATTCCCTAACATCGACATGGAATTTGCCATTTTTTGGTTTAGCGTTTCTCCGTCTGGCGTCATGTAAATGATTTCGTCGTATTCGCGTTCGCTTTTTAGTTTAGTTATGCAATCATCAATGGGTTGAATATTCATCACCATGCCAGCGCCACCACCAAATTGATAATCATCTACACTTTTTTGTTTGTTTGTGCTATAATCGCGTAAGTTATGAAAATGAACTTCTACCAAGCCTTTATCGATGGCTCTTTTCATCATAGAACCTTCAAACGGACTTCTTATTAATTCTGGTAAAACGGTAATAATATCTACGCGCATAATGATTTTTTTTCTTTATTTCAGCTTTGCTTCGCCTATTCACTTTGTTCGGTTCAAGTTACAAAGATAAACAACAAAAACTTGAAACAAATAAATTAAACTCCAAATTGTCTTAAATGATGATCTACATGTTTCCATTGTAAATTATTCCATTCCTCCGAATTCATTTTTCCCCAAAATGGATGGTTTTTACATTTTATAGCTTGTTCTCCTGATTGAAATCTTGAAAAATTCGTGATTAATTCATCTTTTACAGTTTCAAAATCAAAGTTTTCTACATATTTGAATTCTTTCGCAGTGGGACTATTTTTAGCAAATTCAGGTTGCTTCAATACAGATTTTTTCATCATTCTGCCCAAAATTTTGAAAATAAAAGGTACTTTCAATTCTTTTTCATCAAATGAAACTAGAACAGCATCATTAATATGTTTTAACATTTTATCCACACTCATTTTTCCCCATAAAGCTTTTGATTCTGGTGTTAATGAGTTTATTCTAGTAATGATTTCTCTATTGTCAGTTGGGTTAAATATTGATTTCATTTTTTTATTGATTTTGTTGCTAATATTATTTCGATAAAGTTTTTTCTCCAAATTTCTAAACTCACACTTTTTCTATGTCTTAAATTTCTAATTCGCCAATAATTGAATACATCATTGGGACTTTATTTCCGAATTTTTTGATACGAAATTTACCTGGTTCAAATTCTTCAGTATGACCAAAACAATTGTAATGAGAATAATTATATTCTTCAAAATCTAAGATGTTAATGTTTTGTTTTATAAGTGATTGAAAGACTTCACTTAAACTATGATTCCAAGTAATAGTACTAGTTTTTATTTCTGCTGATTTATTCGCATAAGTTCCAGTTTCTTCTTCAAAAATCGGATCCGATTTAAAATAATCATAATACACCTCATTGAAATCATTATCATACATCCAAACCATTGGATGAAATTCAAAAAATACAAACTTTCCTTTTGGTTTCAAAGCTTTAGCAATTACAGAAGCCCATTTATCTAAATCAGGTAACCAACCAATTGTACCATAACTAGTGTATACTATGTCATATTTTTCTGTTATGTGTTGTAAGGTGTCGTACACATCGCAACAAATAAATTCGGCATCTAAATCTAACTTTTCGTTTAAAGATTTAGCCTTCGAAATAGCTTCTTCTGAGAAATCAATCCCTGTAACTTTTGCGCCTAATCGAGCCAAAGACAAACTGTCTTGACCGAAATGACATTGCAAATGCAGGATTTTTTTTCCAGAAACATCGCCTAACGCATCTAAATCTGTTTGTGGTAACGTGATTTTTCCGTCTATAAACTTTTCTTGTTCGTAAAAATCGGAAGCAACATGAATGGAAACTTTATTATTCCAAGTCTGTTTATTTATTTGAAGATAGTTTTCTGAATTCATTTTGATATGTTATTTTTTGCTTAAAAACCAATCAAATATAGGTAAAAAAGTAGTAAATTTGCACTTCAATTTAAAAATAAAAAGCAATGCAAGACGGAATTTACGCTAAATTTAATACAGCAAAAGGTTCAATTTTAGTAAAGTTAACTCACGATAAAACACCTGGAACAGTTGGAAACTTTGTAGGTTTGGCTGAAGGTCAATTAGAAAACAAAGCAAAACCTATGGGACAACCTTATTATAATGGTTTAAAATTTCATAGAGTTATTCCTGATTTTATGATTCAAGGTGGTTGTCCACAAGGTCAAGGAACTGGTGGACCAGGTTACCAATTTGATGATGAATTTCACCCAGAATTAAGACATGACAGACCAGGAGTGTTATCTATGGCTAATGCTGGACCTGGAACAAATGGTTCTCAATTTTTTATTACTCACGTACCAACTAATTGGTTAGACGGTAAACATACTGTTTTTGGTCATGTTGTAGAAGGACAAGATGTTGTAGATGCAGTAGCAGGAAACGATTCTTTAGATTCTATTGAAATTATTAGAGTAGGTGAGGAAGCCCAAAAATGGAATGCTATTGAAGCATTTAGAGTTTTTGAAGGTTCTCGTGAAAAGAGAATTGCGGATCAAAAAAGACAAGCAGAAGAAGCTATGGAAAAATTAGCTGCTGGATTTCAAAAAACAGAAAGCGGTTTACGTTACCAAATTATTCAAAAAGGTTCTGGTAAACAAGCTGAAAAAGGTAAAAAAGTTTCTGTTCATTATCAAGGTGCTTTAGAAAATGGTCAAGTGTTTGATTCTTCTTTCAAAAGAAAACAACCAATTGAATTTCAATTAGGAGTGGGACAAGTTATTGAAGGTTGGGACGAAGGTATTGCTTTGTTACAAGTTGGAGATAAAGCACGTTTTGTAATTCCATCTTACTTAGGATACGGAAGTAATGGTGCTGGAGGAGTTATTCCACCAGATGCAACTTTAGTATTTGATGTGGAATTAATGGACGTTAAATAATAACAATTTGATAATAAAATATAAGTTAAAATCCGTTCTGATTTAAAATCGGGACGGATTTTTTATATATTTGAAAAACTAAAAAATTAAAAATGAAGAACAAAATTATTATTGGACTGTTTGCTTTAGCTTTTGCTTATGGATGTACAGCTAAGAAATCGGTAGTTACTCCAGTTCCTGAAGTAAAAGAGGCGATGGGTATTTCTAAAAATTCGGAAAGTAGCGTTGCAATTATAGTTGAACCAGCTAACGAAAATCCGAAAATTTCTGCAGAAGTTTTAGCGGAAGGAAAAAGTTTGTATGGTATGAATTGTGCCAAATGTCATGAATTATACGATGCAAAAACTTTTACCCCTGAAGAATGGACTCCAATTGTATTACGTATGCAAAAGAAAGCCAGAATTTCAGACGAACAACGTGAAAAAATATATGCTTACTTGACAACTCCGCAAATGTAATAATTTGTGTTTGTGTTTCATTTCAATTAACTTTGGCTCGTATTTTGCGAGCCATTTTTATATATGAAGAAATTAATTCTATTTATTTTATTTACCACTTTTAGCTTTTCCCAAGAAGGTTTACCACATTGTGGTTATGATTTCACTACGTATTTAGTGGCGAATCCAATTGATGCTTCTACCAAAAAAATCATTGATGGTTTACAAATTACTTTAGTGGATAGTAATGGAAATGAAGTTGTGAATACTAATAATGAATACAGTTTAATTCATAAAGATAAAGTTTTAGCTTTTGCGAAAAATTATCAAGTTACGCTAGCCAATTCAGAAGTTAGATGGTTTTATAACATTTGTGAAGATCAGTATTTACTACAATTGAAAGCTAACTTTATTCCAGAAGAAAAAGGATATGCTGTAAAAATAACAGATTCATTAAACAGATATCCCACTACAATTGTTCCTATTTTTAATAATAATCTGTATGTTTTGTGTTCGACAAAAGTAAAAAGCTTCGGACCAAAAATGACAAACAATATGATTACTGTAGAAATGAGTAAATAATTCTAAAAGTTGTTTTTTTTCTCAATTTTGGAAACATAATTATATCCTAAAATTCCCTTTTTTAAAGTTAAAACTATAATTTGATTATTAGTTATTGAATTAAAAAAATCTTTATTAACATCAAGTCTTTCGTTTTTGTCAAATTCAGTTCTAATGAAAATGGAATAACTCGTGCTTCTTGAATGACTTTCTTGTTTATAATTAATTGTTGTTATTTGCTTGTTTTCAGTTTCAAGACTAACATATTTGTTGATAAAAATCCCTAGATTAGGTAGTAATAAGAAAAAGCAAATGCAAACACTCAAAATATTGTAAAATCTTTTTTCATTATCGAAGTTGATATGTTTATTTAAGATTGAAATACAAATTAGACTAAATATCAAACTCAAAAAAGCTAGTTTCCAAAATAAATTATAACCGCCAATAGTTTGTTCAAAATCTCTCAAAGTAAATAAACTTGATATTATTCCAACGAAAGATAAAAATTCAATGTTTTTATTTTTTTTAATCGTGTTTCTCTTTTTACTCAATATTCTTAAAGAAAAGTCAGATAAATTATATGATAATGTCAAAAATATAGGAATTGACAAAAACATGAAACCAAAATCTTGGATCGAAAAAAATAAAATAAATGCTGAAATTGTTATTAAGATTATACTTCTATACATTTTGTATTGTCTGAAATAGTAAACTCAAAATTACTCCACAGGTGCAAGGGTTGGAGTTGCAGTAGCTGTACTGTCACTTACAACTTTTCTTCTTGGAGCTGCTTTTTTCTTAACAATTGGAATGTAAATTTCGGTTTCCCACTTAGAAGGTTCTGCAACTTCGGGTGCTGATTTTTTATAAATTCCTAAGTAAACGGAAGTTTTATCTTCTGTGAATTTATTCTCAGCAATGTAGTTTCTAGCTTTAGACCAAACTTTTTTCATGTGAGAATAATCTCCTTTTAAGATGGTTTTGACCGCTAAAAACGATTCAAAACTATTACCTTGAATTTGACTTTCTGGTGTAGTTAAAATTTCATCTCTCACTGGCACACACATCGAATATTTCATCATAGCTCCATTCGGACTGTTATAAAAAATAACAAATGGAACACCTAACGTTTCAATGGCATTGTTTTTAATAAAGGCTTTCATAGTTTTCAGTAAAGCCTTAGATTTTTT
>JACCEA011659743.1_pt1 | contig 37892 bp, 51 predicted proteins | sample 7449851 | NCBI WGS metagenome assembly JACCEA01 (sample SAMN15323453, study PRJNA562643) | freshwater metagenome | isolation source: river surface water | place: USA:Blue River Watershed | collected 2017-08-18 | reverse complement strand
CTCATTTTCCCCTGTTAATTATTATTATAAATATTTTTTTCTGATAAATTATTTTTAAATAATTCTTCAAAAATTAGAATATTATTAATAAATGTAAAATTTTTAAGAATTAAATTAGGTAGTATAGTAATTTTATTTTCTTTATATAATAATTTTATTTCTTTTAATAAATTTTTAATAAAATTATTTATTTTAATATTAGTATTTCTTTTATTTAAATATAAAGTTAATTTATTTAAATAATATAAAAAATTATCTAATTCATAATTTATATTTATTATATATTTTTTAGACTTATCATTTATTGAATTTTTTTCAGCATCGTTAATCATATTTGAAACTTCTTCTCTAGATAAAACAGAAGCTCCTTCAATTTTAATAAATTGTTCTTGACCAGATTTTTCTTCACGTGCTGAAACTGATAAAATACCATTAACATCTAATTGAAAAGTAACATTAATTTTTGGAACTCCTCTTAAAGAAGGAGGAATTCCTTTTAATGTAAATATACCTAAACTTTTATTATCTTTAGCTAAAGGTCTTTCTCCTTGTAAAACATGAATTTCAACAATATCTTGATAATCAATACCTGTTGAAAAAACTTCAGATTGTTTTACTGGAATTGATGAGTTTCTTTTTATTATTGTAGTCATTAAACCACCCATAGTTTCTACACCTAATGATAATGGAGTAACATCTAATAAAATTAAATCTGTTATTTCTCCAGCAATAATACCAGCTTGTACAGCAGCTCCTAAAGCAACAACTTCATCCGGATTTACTGTTTCATTTAATTCCTTATTTAAAATTTGAATTATTAAATTTCTAACAGCAGGTATTCTTGTTGAACCACCTACAAGAATAACTTGATCTATATTACTTTTATTAATTTTAGCATCTATTAAAGCTTTTTCTAAAGGTATTTTACATCTATCTATCAATTCTTTAATCAATTCTTCAAATTTAGATCTATCAATTTCAATATCAATATGTTTTGGTATTTGTTTATCAATATATATAAAAGGTAAATTTATTCGAGTACTATGTAAAGTAGATAATTCAATTTTCGCTTTTTCAGAAGCTTCTATTATTCTTTGTAAAGCTTGTTTATCATTATATAAATTTATTCCTTCAAGTTTTTCAAAATTTTTTATAATATAATCCGCTAATAATCTATCAAAATCATCACCTCCTAAATGTGTATCACCAGATGTAGATAAAACTTCAAAAACTTCATCACCTACTTCTAATAAAGAAACATCAAATGTTCCACCTCCTAAATCAAAAATTAATACAATTTCATTTTTCTTTTTTTGTAAGCCATAAGCTAAAGCTGCTGCTGTTGGCTCATTTAATATTCTTAATACTTCTAAACCAGCAATAGATCCTGCATCTTTTGTTGCAATTCTTTGTGAATCGTTAAAATAAGCAGGAACTGTTATAATAGCTTGATTTATATTTTCTTTTAGAAATTTATTTGTATCATTAACTAATTTTTTTAATATAAATGAAGATATTTCTTCTGGTGCAAATTCTTTATTTATATTAGGACATAATATTTTTATAGTACCATTAATATCTTTTTTTATAGCATATGAAACTTTATTTAATTCATTTAAAATTTCATCATATTTACATCCAATAAATCTTTTAACTGAATAAAATGTATTTTCAGGATTAACAACTGCTTGACGTTTTGCCAGTTGTCCAACAAGTATTTCTCCATTTTTAGTATAAGCAACAACAGAAGGTGTTGTTCTATTACCTTCAGAATTTGGAATTATAGTAGGATTTGCTCCTTCTAAAATAGCAACAACAGAATTTGTTGTTCCTAAATCTATTCCTATTATTTTTTTATTATTTTTTTTATTCTCCATAGTATTTAATAAAAATATAAATTATATAATAATATTATAATAAATATTAAAAAAAATATATATAATTAAGATATTATATCTTGTTATATATAATTATACTAATATTATATTAAAAATGTTAAAGTATATATATATATATATATATTACTAGTCTTTATTTATATTTTTTTTTAAATATTATGTTAATTGGAATATTAGGAAATAAAATAGGTATGACACAAATATTTAATAATGATGGAAATTTAATTCCTATTACATTAGTAAAATGTGATACTTGTAAAATTATACAAATTAAAAATAAATACAATTGTAATTCTATACAAATTGGAACTGGATTATTTAAAAACTATAAAAAAATAAAAAAACCTATTTTAGGACATTTTACAAAAAATAATTTATCACCATTAAAATTTTTAAAAGAATTTAAAGTTTTTGATATAAATCAGTTTAAAATAGGAGATGATATATCTTTAAATCAATTTAATATTGGATCTTTTGTAAATGTTCAAGCAAAATCAATTGGAAAAGGATACGCTGGTAATATTAAAAAAAATAATTTTAAAAGAGGTCCAGAATCACATGGTTCTAAACACCACAGATTACAAGGTTCTTTAGGAGCAGGTACAACACCTTCTAGAGTTTTTCCTGGTAAAAAAATGTCAGGACATTTAGGTTTTAAAAAAACTACAATAAAAAATTTAGAAATAATTAATCTTGATTTTAAAAATAATATAATATCAATTAAAGGATCTATACCTGGAAAAAAAGGATCTTTGATTAAGATATATCCTTCTATAAAAAAATAAGATATATGAATAAATTTATAAATAAAAAAACTATTGGAATAATACATAAAGTTTATATTAATCAATTAAAAAATTCTAAAAAATATTTAGCATCTACTAAAACTAGAAAGGATGTTAGAGGTGGTGGAAAAAAACCATGGAAACAAAAAGGTACAGGAAGAGCTCGTGCTGGTTCATTACGTTCACCATTATTTGTAGGAGGAGGTATTATTTTTGGTCCTAAATATAAAATTGTAAAAAAAAAAAATAAATAAAAAAGAAAAAAAGATTGCAATAATATCTGCATTATATTTAAAAAAGAAAAATTCAATTTTTATTGATTATAATATTAATTTTAATTTTTCAACAGTAAAAAGTAAGGATATTTTAAATTTTATATTAAAATTAGATATAAAAAAAACAGATAAAATTTTATTTGTTTTAGAAAATCCTAATAAATTTTTTTGGTTAGCAACACGTAATTTTAAAAATATTACTGTAACAACTTTAAAATGTATTAATATAAAAGATATTTTAAATTCAAAATATCTTATTTTATCGAAAGATTATTTAGCAAATTAAAATTATGATGAAATTTAATAATGAAAATTTAAGAGATTTTTTAACTTTAATAAAAAAAATTTACATAACAGAGAAAACTTTAAATAATAAAAAAGAAAATAAATATACTTTTATTTCAAACAGAACTATAAATAAAAATTTAATAAAAATTATTTTTGAAAAAATTTTAAAATTAAAATTAAAAAAAATAAATATAATTAATTTACCAAAAAATTCAAAAAAAATTGGAATACAAAAAATACAAAAACCTCAATATAAAAAATTTATAGTTACATTAGCAGATAATATTAAATTTCCTTATAATTATTAATAAATATAAATTTATGATATTAAAATTTTATAAACCATATACACCAGGTTTAAGACAAAAAAGTTCAAATAATTTTTCATTTTTATCAAAAATAAAACCTTTAAAAAAATTAACATTTTTTAATTTGCGTTCAAAAGGACGTAATAATTCTGGTAAAATTACTACAAGACACAAAGGGGGTGGGCATAAACGTTTATATAGAATTATTGATTTTAAAAGAAACAAATTTAATATTTACGGAATTGTAAGTACTATTGAATACGATCCAAATCGTAATACTTTTATTTCATTAATTAATTACGAAGATGGTACAAAAAAATATATTTTAAATATTGATAATTTAAAAATAGGAGACAAAATATATTCCTCTGATATTACAGAAATAAAAGTAGGTAATTCTCTTTTATTAAAAAATATACCATTAGGAACAAATGTACATAATATAGAATTAATTCCTGGAAAAGGTGGTCAAATTTGCCGTGCAGCTGGAACATTTGGTAAAATAATTGCTAAAGAAAATAAATATGTAATTATACGTTTATGTTCAAAAGAGATACGTTTATTTAGAAATGATTGTAGAGCTACAATAGGTAAATTAAGCAATTCTGAAATATATACAATAAAAATTGGAAAAGCAGGAAGAAATAGATGGCTTGGTATTAGACCAACAGTTAGAGGTTCTGCTATGAATCCTATTGATCACCCTCATGGAGGAGGTGAAGGAAAATCTCCTATAGGAAGAAAAAGACCTTTAACACCTTGGGGAAAACCTGCTTTGGGTTTAAAAACTAGAAGTCCTAAAAATAAAAGTAATAAGTATATAATACATTTAAATTAAAATTTTTAATATTATGGGAAGATCTCTATATAAAGGACCTTATGTAGCTTATCATTTATTTGATAAATTAAAATATGAAAATATAAAAAATACAATTAAAACATGGTCACGTTCTTCAACTATAATACCTGAGATGATTGGATTTACTTTAAGTATTTATAATGGAAAAAAACATGTTCCTATTTTTATAACAGATCAATTAGTAGGACATAAATTAGGAGAATTTGTTAATACAAGAAATTTTCGTTCTCATAAAAAAACAGATCGTAAAATAAAAAAATAATTATGAATAAAAAACTAATAATATCTGCAACATCTAAGTATAATAAGATATCACCAAGTAAATTTGAAAAAATATTAAAAAATTTACGTCATATAAAATATATCGATGCTTTAAACATATTAAAAAAAATACCACAAAAATATGGTACAATTTTATGGAAAGTTTTAAATTCAGCAGCGAACAATGCAAAAAATAATTTTAATATTGAAAAAAATCAATTAATTATTAATGAATTTTATTCAAATTTAGGACCTATTCGTAAAAAGTTTAGACCTAGAGCTAAAGGACGAACATTTTGTATTCAAAAAAAAATGGCACATATTACAATTAAATTGATTAAAAATTAGAATTATATTTATATATTTTATAAGAGGTTAATGTGGGACAAAAAACAGATCCAAGATCTTTTCGTTTAAAAAGAAAAAACTTATATGTATCAGATTGGTTTAATACTAAATTAAATTATTCACATCAAATTAAAGAAGATAATATTATTAGAAATACTATTAATAAATATCTAAATTATTATTTAAAAATTTCTAATATAAAAATTATTAAAATAAATAAAAAACTATTTATTAATATTTTTTCTTTATATCCAAATGCAAAAGATTTTTCAAAAAATTTAAATTATTTTTTTAAAAATTTTAAAAATTTTGAAGAAAATAATTTTTTAAATATATTAAAAGATAAATTAAATTATAAAAAATTTATTTATTTAGTATTTAAATTGTTAATTAATAATCTAAAAAGAACTTTACAAAAAGAAACAAATAAAAAAATTTTTATAAAATTAAACTTTATAAAAAATCCTTTTGAAGATTCAAAATTAGTAGCTATTTTTATTAAAGATCAAATTGAAAGAAGGATTCCATATAGAAGAATTTTAAAACAAACAATAAAAAAAGTTCTTGAAACTACTATAGAAGGAGTAAAAATAGAAGTTTCTGGTCGCTTAAATGGAATTGAAATGGCTAGAAATGAGTGGAAACGCGAAGGAAGAGTTCCTTTACATACTATAGATGCTAATATATCTTATTCGACAGAAAGAGCTAAAACGATTTATGGAATTATTGGTATTAAAGTTTGGCTTTTTAAAAAATAAATTTAAATTTATAAAAATTATGCTAAGTCCTAAACGTACAAAATTTAAAAAAATGCATCGTGGTAGATTAAAAGGTATTGCTACTAAGAATACTAAATTAGAATATGGAATTTTTGGATTACAAGCTTTAGAATCAGCTTGGATAACTTCAAAACAAATAGAAGCTGTTAGAAGAACAATTTCTCGTTATACAAAAAGAAGTGGTAAACTTTGGATAAAAATTTTTCCTGATAAATCTGTAACACATCGTGCTGCGGAATCACGTATGGGTTCTGGAAAAGGTTCTGTTGATCATTGGGTAGCTGTTGTAAAAAAAGGAAATATTTTATTTGAATTAAATGATATTTTAAAAGATCAAGCTTTAAATGCTTTTAAAATTGCTAGTTATAAATTACCTATAAAAACAAAAATAATTTCAAAATAAAGATGATAAATATACCTGAATTTAATAATATAGAAAATTTAACTCTTCTTCAAGATATTAAAGAAGAATTAGATTTAGTACAAGATTTTTTATTTAATTTAAAAATAAGAAAAAATTCTGAAAATTTAAAAAAAAATCATTTATTCAAACATTTAAAAAAAAGAATTGCTCAATTAAAATATAAATATTCTATTATATATAAATTAGAAAAAATAATAAATAATGAACAATAAAATGTTAATTGGAATTGTAATAAATAATAAATCTAATAAAACTATAAATGTTTTAGTAGAAAAAATAAATAAACATAATAAATATAAAAAAATTATATTTTATTCAAAACATATAATGGCACATGATGAAAATAATATTGCTAATATAGGTAATATAGTTTTAATTAAAGAAACTATACCTATTAGTAAAAAAAAATCATGGAGTCTTTTTAAGATATTAAAAAATTAATTTAATAAATAATATGATACAATCAGAATCATATCTTAAAATTGCAGATAATACAGGTGCAAAATTTCTAATGTGTATAAAAATATTAGGAAAAGATAAAAAATATGCTAAAGTTGGAGATATTATAATAGGTGTTGTTAAAGAAGCTAATTCTAAAAGTAATATTAAAAGATCATCAATTGTTCGTGCAGTTATTGTTCGCACTAAAAGTAAAATTAAAAGAAAAGATGGTTCAACTTTATCTTTTAATGAAAATGCTGCTATTATTTTAAATAATGATAATAACCCAAAAGGTTCTAGAATTTTTGGTCCAATTCCAATAGAAATAAGAGATAAAAAATTTAGTAAAATAGTATCTTTAGCAAATGAAATTGTTTAATTTTAAATAATAATTTTTTTCTAAAAAATATTATATATGTAAAATAAAAATATTATTATTAATTTGTATGTCAAATTTAAAAACAGAATATAAATCTTCAATTTATTTTAAATTATTAGAAGATTTTAAATATGAAAATGTTCATAAAATACCTAAATTACTAAAAATTCAAGTAAATTGTGGTTTAGGTTTAAATTGTCAAAATAAAAATTATTTACAAAAAGCTATTGAAGATATTAAAACTATTACAGGACAATTTCCTAAAATTACAAAAGCTAAAAAATCTATAGCAGGTTTTAAAATAAGAAAAGGTTTTCCTTTAGGATTGACTGTTACTTTAAGAAAAGAAAAAATGTATTATTTTTTAGAACGTTTAATAAAATTAACATTACCACGTATTAGAGATTTTAGAGGATTAAATCCAAATTCATTTGATAAAAATGGAAATTATAATTTTGGAATAAATGATCAATTTGTTTTTCCTGAATTAAATTTTGAAAATATAAATCTAAAATTTGGTTTTAATATAACAATAGTTATGAGTTCAAATCAAAAAAATGAAAATTTTAAATTATTAGAATATTTAGGTTTTCCTTTTAATAAATAAAAATAATTTTTATAAAAAATATAAAAAATTTATATATGACAAATGATTTAATATCAAATATGTTAATATCAATAAAAAATGCAAGCTTAAAAGGTCAAGCATTTACTGATATAACTTATAGTAAATATAATTTATTAATATTAAATGTATTAAAAGCAGAAGGTTTTATTGAAAATTTTGAAACTTTTGGTAAATTTAAAATTAGAATTACTTTAAAATATAAGGGATGGTGGATTAAACAACCTATTTTTTCAATTATAAAAAGAATAAGTAAACCAGGCCAAAGAATTTTTTCAAGCTATAAAAATTTTAATAAAATTATTAACACATTAAATTACAAAGAAGGTATTATAATAGTTTCAACATCTTCTGGTGTTATGTCACATTCTAAAGCATTAAAATTAAAAAAAGGTGGAGAGTTAATTTGTTTTATTGGTTAAAATTATGTCTAGAATAGGAAATAAAGTAATAATTGTTCCAAATACTGTAGATATTATCGTAGAAGAAAATTTTATAAATATTAAAGGTAAATTTGGTAATTTGATTCAAGAATTTGATAATAATATTATTAATATTAAATTTGAAAATAATAATTTAATTGTATTAAGAAAAAGTGAAAGCAAAAATATAAAAGCATATCATGGTTTAATTCGTGCATTATTAAATAATAAAATTATTGGTGTTAATGAAAAGTTTGCTAAAGTAATAATAGCGGAAGGTGTTGGTTATAAATTTCAACAAAATAATAATAAATTATATATTTATGCTGGATTTACACATCCTATAATATTGGAAATTCCATCAGATATATCAATAAAAATTGATAATTTAATAAAATTATCTATTACTGGAATTGATAAAGAAAAAGTTGGATTTTTTGCAGATAAAATACGTAAAATAAAACCACCAGAACCTTATAAGGGAAAAGGATTACTATTTGAAGGTGAAAAAATAAAAAGAAAAATAGGTAAAAAAAGTAAATAATAATTGAATTTTATGAAAAATAAATTAAAAAAAATTTATATATTAAAGAAAAAATATAATATAAAAAAAATTAAGGGAACATATGAAAGACCTAGATTATCTATTTTTCGTTCTAATAAGCATATTTATGTACAATTAATAAATGATACTTTAGGTAAGACTTTATTATCAAGTTCAACATTACAAAGTAAAAATATTGAAATATTTAAGAATAAAACACCTTCAGAAAAAGCAGAATTAATTGGAAAAGATATTGCAAAACAAATATTTAATTTAGGTATAACTCGAATTTTTTTTGATAAGAGAAATAAACCTTTTATTGGACGTATTAAATATTTAGCAAATGGTTTAAAATCTTATGGAATTCTTTTTTAAAAATTAATTTATAATAACAGTATGAATGAAAAAAACATTTATGAAGAAAAAATAATTGAAGTAAAACGTGTAACTAAAGTTGTTACTGGAGGTAAAAAATTAACATTTAAATCAGTTGTTGTTGTTGGTAATAAAAAAAATAAGGTAGGAGTAGGTGTTGGCAGAGCCGAAGATGTAAATTTATCTCTAGAAAAAGCTGTAATTAATGCAAGAAAAAATATGATAATTGTACCTATATCAAAAAATTTTTCAATACCAAGTATAACAACTGCTATTTTTAGTTCTTCAAAAGTTTTATTAATTCCAACTTTTTTAGATACTGGTATTAGTGCAGGTAGTTCAATACGAGCAGTTTTAGAATTAGGTGGTTTTAAAAATATTTTAGCAAAACAACAAAAATCTAATAATAAATTAAATAATGCAAAAGCTACAATTATTGCATTAAAAAATTTAAAAAATCAAATTGAATTAAATAAATTTAGAAAAAATAGTAATAAAATATAATTTTAATATATATATTAATTAATATGAAAGTAAAACCATCTATTAAATGCAGATGTACAAATTGTCGAGTAATTAAAAGACATGGTAAAATTTATATTATTTGTATAAATCCTAAACATAAACAAAGACAAGGTTAAATTTATGGTAAGAATTTTGGGTATAAATTTACAAAATAAAAAAAAAATATTTATTGCTCTTACGGCAATTTTCGGAATAGGTATTTCAATATCTAGAAAAATTTTAAGTAAATTAAATATTGATTATAATAAAAAAGTTTTTCAATTAACAGAGATAGAAATATCATCATTACGTGATGAATTAGAAAAAGATGAATATAAACTAGAAGGTGATTTAAAAAGACAAATAAATAGTAATATTAAACGTTTAATTGATATTAATTCTTTTCGTGGAAAAAGACATTTAAAGGGTCTTCCTGTACACGGACAAAGAACAAGAACAAATTCAAGAACATCTAGAAAATTTTCAATATTTTTAAATAAAATTAAATAAAAATTCTTTTTATAAAATTAATGAAAAAAAAACAAAAAAAAATAATAAAAGAAGGTTTCGCTTATATTAACACTACTTTTAATAATACAATTATAAGCATTACAGATATTTTTGGAAATGTAATTTGTTGGTCATCTTCAGGTCAATCTGGTTTTAAAGGTTCAAGAAAAAATACACCTTATGCAGCCCAAATAGTAGCCAAAAATATTTATTTAAAAACTTTAAATTTTAATCTTGAAAATTTAAATATTATTGTTAAAGGTAGAGGAGCTGGTAGAGATAATGCTGTTAGAACACTTGCAAATTCTGGATTTAATATATTATCAATTGAGGATAAAACACCTATAAGTCATAATGGTTGTCGTCCTCCAAAAAAAAGAAGAGTTTAAATTAATATATGATTAAAATTAATTGTGTTGAAAATTATAAAGATATAAATAAAAATCATTTTAGTTCTTTTATTATAGAACCTTTAAATATTGGTAATGGAATTACATTGGGAAATACTTTACGAAGAACATTATTATCTGAAATTTCAAATATATTTATAGATTCAATAAAATTAAATAATATAAAACATGAATTTGAAATTATTGAAGGTGTTAGAGAAGATACTTTAGAAATAGTTTTAAATTTAAAAGAAATTATTTTTAAAAAATATAATAATGTATCTTATTTAAATAATTATAAAATATTTTTAAAAGAAAAAGGACCAAAAATTATAACAGCAGGAATGTTTCAATTACCTCAAGATTCTTTAATAATATTAAATCCGGAACAATATATTTGTAATTTGATAAATAATAATGAATTATTTATTGAAATAATTTTAGAAATAAATAATAATCTAAATTTTTTTAATAAATTAGATTATCCTAATTTAAATCAAAAAATAAATAATATTAAAATCAATCATTTTGAAAATCCTATAAAACAAGTTAATTATAAAATAAAATTAATACATGATGAATTAGGTAATATAAAAGAATCTTTAATATTAGAAATATTAACAAATGGAAGTATATCTCCCCAAAGAGCATTAAAAGAATCTATTAAAAATATATTAAATTTATTTATGCCACTTTTAGTAGATAATAATCTTTTTAAAATATTAGAAAATTTAAAATAAAATTTAATTATATATGAAAACAATATTTCCAAAAAAAGAATATAATATACCTAAATGGTATATTTTAGATGCTACAAATAAAACTTTAGGTCGTTTATCTACAGAAGCAAGTAAACTTCTTAGAGGTAAGGAAAATTCATATTTTACACCACATATTGATCAAGGAAATTTTGTTATTATTTTAAATGCTAACAAAATTAATATCTCTGGAAATAAAGATAAAACAAAATTTTATTATAAAACTACACAAAGACCTGGAAATTTAAAAAAAGAAAGTTTTATTCATTTAAAACAAAGATTACCTTATAAAATATTAGAAAAAGCAATTTGGGGTATGTTACCAAAAGGTATTCTAGGAAGACTTTTTTATAAAAGATTATATATTTTTAATGATAATAAAATACATTTTTTAAAAAATAAAGAAAAAGATATTAATAATTTTATTAATTTTAACTTAAAATAACTATTTTATATGACAATATCAAAAATAATTTCTAGTAATAAAGGAAAACGTAAAACTTCTGTTGCAAAAGTATATCTAGAAAATGGTAATGGAAAAATTTTAATTAATAATAAAGATATTAATATTTATTTTGCGTCATTATTAACAGAAAATTTTTCTATTTTAAAACCTTTAATTTTATTAAATTTAGAAAATAAATATAATATTTTTATAAAAGTTCATGGAGGAGGCCTAAATTCTCAACTAGAAGCTATACAATTAGCTTTATCTAAGGCTATTTTAAATCTTGATAATAATAGTAAAAGTATTCTAAAACAAAATCTTTTATTATTTAGTGATAGTCGTAAAAAAGAAAGTAAAAAATACGGTTTACGTAAAGCAAGAAAAGCTCCACAATACTCTAAACGTTAAGACAATATTTATTATGGTAAAAAAAAATATACACCCAACTTGTTATAAAACAAAAGTTTTTTGTGATGGTAAAATAATTTTTGAAACTGAAAGTACTAAACCAGAATTATATGTTGATATTTGGTCAGGAAATCATCCTTTTTATACTGGTTCTAAAAAAATTATTGATACAGAAGGAAGAGTTGATAAATTTAATAAAAAATATAAAAAATAAAATATGCCTACAATTGAACAATTAATAAAAAAAAATAGGTTAAAATTAAAAAATATATCAAAAACTCAGGCCTTATCTAAATGTCCTCAACGTAGAGGTATTTGTACACGTATTTATACTACAACTCCAAAAAAACCAAATTCTGCAATTAGAAAAGTAGCAAGAGTAAAATTAACTACAGGTATTGAGATTACTGCATATATCCCTGGGAAAGGTCATAATCTTCAAGAGCATTCAATAGTATTAATTAGAGGTGGTAGAGTTAAAGATTTACCAGGTGTAAGATATAAAATTATTCGTGGTACATTAGATTGTGCAGGTGTTAAGGATAGAAAACAAGGTAGATCTAAATATGGTGCTAGAAAAGCTACAAAAATTTTAAATAAGACAAAAAAATAAAAATTATAATATATGTCTAGAAAAATAAAAATTAATAAACTAATAATTAAACCAGATTTAAAGTATAATAGTCTATTAATTAGTTTACTAATTAATAAATTATTACAAAATGGTAAAAAATCTGTTGCTAAAAAAATTGTTTATGATAGTTTAGATATTATTTTTTCTAAAATAAATAAAGATCCTATATTTATTTTAGAAAAATCCATAAAAAAAATTTCTCCTAAAGTTCAATTAAAAGCAAGACGAATTGGTGGTGCAAATTATCAAGTACCTGTAATTTTAACAAGATTAAAATCAACAAAGATAGCTTTAAAATGGTTAATACTTTTTTCACGAAAACGTATAGGTAATTCAATGTCTGTAAAATTAGCAAATGAAATTTTAGACATATATAAAGGTATTGGTAATTCCTTAAAAAAGAAAGAAGAAACTCATAAGATGGCTGAAGCAAATAAAGCTTTCTTACAATTAAAATAATACAATATAATATAAATTAGTTTTTCGCCAAAAGTAAAAATAATAATAAAATATTAATTATGGCTAGAGAAAAATTTGAAAGATCAAAACCACATGTAAATATTGGTACAATAGGTCATGTTGATCATGGTAAAACAACATTAACAGCAGCAATTACAGCTACTTTATCTACGTTAGGTAATACACAATTAAAACGCTATGAAGATATAGATGCTGCACCTGAAGAAAAAGAGAGAGGTATTACAATAAATACCGCTCACGTTGAATATGAAACAGAAAAAAGACATTATGCTCATGTTGATTGTCCAGGTCACGCAGATTATGTTAAAAATATGATTACAGGCGCAGCACAAATGGATGGTGCAATACTTGTTGTTTCTGCAGCAGATGGAGCAATGCCTCAAACACGAGAACATATTTTATTAGCAAGACAAGTTGGTGTTCAAAAATTAGTTGTATTTTTAAATAAAGCTGATATGGTTGATGATCCTGAACTATTAGAACTTGTAGAATTAGAATTACGAGAACTTTTACAAAATTATAATTATCCAGGAGATGAAATACCTTTTATCTCAGGTTCTGCTTTATTAGCTTTTCAAGCTGTTGCTTCAAATCCTAAAATAAAAAAAGGTGAAAATAAATGGGTTGATAAAATATTTGAATTAATGGATGCTGTAGATAATTATATACCAACACCAGAACGTGAAATAGATAAACCATTCTTAATGGCTATTGAAGATGTTTTTTCAATTACTGGAAGAGGAACAGTAGCAACAGGACGTATAGAAAGAGGTATAATAAATGTTGGAAATACAGTTGAACTTGTAGGACTTGGTGAAACAAAAACATTAACTGTAATTGGTTTAGAAATGTTTCAAAAGACATTAGAAAAAGGAATAGCTGGTGATAACATAGGAATTTTATTACGTGGTATTGAAAAAAAAGATGTTTTAAGAGGTATGATATTAGCAAAACCAGGTAGTATGACACCTCATACTGAATTTGAAGCTGAAGTTTATGTTTTAAAAAAAGAAGAAGGTGGACGTCATACTGCTATATTAAAAGGTTATAGACCTCAGTTTTATGTTCGTACTACTGATGTAACAGGAGAAATACTTGATTTTAATTCAAATGGAAATCCTGTTGAAATGGTAATACCTGGTGATAATATAAATATGAAAATAAAATTAATATCTCCAATTGCTATTGAAACTGGTATGCGTTTAGCTATAAGAGAAGGTGGCCGTACTGTTGGATCTGGTATTGTAACACGTATTATTACTTAAATTTTATGGAAATTAGAATTATATTAAAATCATTTAATAACGAAAAATTAATTAATGTTTCAGAAAATTTAATTAATATTTTATTAAAAAATAATTGTAAAATAAAAGGTATTGTTTCACTACCTAATAAAATTAAACGTTTTTGTGTTCTAAGATCACCACATATAGATAAAGATTCTCGTGAACATTTTGAAATTAAAATTTTTAAACGTATTTTAGATTTTGATTCAAATTCTTCTATCATATTTGATAATTTATTAAAATTTGAAATTCCAGCAGGAGTTTCATGTTTTTTAAAAGTAGTAAAAAATTAAAAAAATTTTAAAATAAATTATTTTCTTGATTTATTAATAATTCAGAATTGGATAACGGATAAGTTATACATGTTAAAATAAAACCTAATTCAATTTGTTTTTTATTTAAAAAAATTTGATTATCTTGATTAATTTTTCCAGTAAGTAATTTACCTAAACAACTAGAACATGCTCCAGATCTACAAGCATAAGGTAAATTTATACCAAAAGATTCAGCTGCTTCTAAAATATATTGATTTTCATAACAATCTATTAAATAATTTATATTATTTAATGGATCAATTAATTTTATTTTATATTTTTTCATTAAAATACATTTTAAATAAGATATATATATATTATAATATATAAATAGTTATATACATTTTTAAAACTGCGTTTGTAGTTTAGTGGTAAAACTTAAGCCTTCCAAGTTTAGTATGAGGGTTCGATTCCCTCCAAACGCACAACTTATAAATTTTATATAGACTATGTAGCTTAGTTGGTTAAAGCAAAGGAATCATAAACCTTAGATCGCAGGTTCAAATCTTGCCTTAGTTAAGGAGAGATGGCTGAGTGGTTTAATGCTGTAGATTGCTAATCTATTGTATATTAAAAAATATATACCGAGGGTTCAAATCCCTCTCTTTCCTTATATTAAATTAGGAGCTGTAGTTTAATTTGGTTAGAGCATAACCCTGTCACGGTTAAAGTTGCGGGTTCAAGTCCCGTCAGTTCCGTAAAATAAATAAAAATATTTTTTATTTATTTTGAGTATAATATATATATATTTATTTTCTATTTTGAGTTTCTAGCTCAATGGTAGAGCAATCGGCTTTTAACTGATTTGTTCTGGGTTCGATTCCCAGGTGACTCAAAAAAAGCCCCTATCGTCTAGTGGCCTAGGACACTTCCCTTTCACGGAGGCAACAGGGATTCGAATTCCCTTGGGGGTACTAAATTTAATCGGAATAAAAGGATTTGAACCTTTGACTTTTTGCTCCCAAAGCAAACACGCTACCAAACTACGCTATATCCCGTTTTAAAAATATTTTTATGTTATTTTAACTTTTCCACCAGCATTTTCTAATTCTTTTTTTATTAATTCTGATTCTTCTTTTGATATATTTTCTTTTATTAGTTTTGGTATATTATCTACAATATCTTTAGATTCTTTTAGACCAAGACCAGTAACATTACGTATTACTTTTAAAATTGCTATTTTTTTATCTGAAGGAACTTCTTCTAAAAATATGTTAAAATTTGTTTTTTCTTCTTTAGTTTCAATTAATGATGTATTTGAAACATTTTGAACTGATGGTGCTAAATTTATATTTGTATCAATATTAAAAGTGCTTTCAATTTTACTTATAAGTTCTGAAGCTTCTATTAATGTTAATTTTTTTAACTCTTCAATAATAATATTTATTTTTTCATTCATAATTTTCAAGTCTATATTTATATTATACAAAATTTTTAATATTAGAAATATTTATTTTAATATTAGGACTCATTGTAGTTGATAAATTTATTTGCTTAATATATTTATTTTTTATACCAACTGGTTTATTTTTTTCTATTGAAATAATTAATGTTCTAAAATTTTCAAATAATTCAATTTCATTAAAAGAAATTTTACCTAAATTAAAATGTATATTACCTGTTTTATCAGATTTATATTCTAATTTACCTTTTTTAAAATCGATAATATAATCTTTTAAGTTTTGAGTTACAGTACCTGATTTTGGAGAAGGCATTAGTCCTTTTGGACCTAGTATTTTACCAAATTTGGCTAAATTTACCATTAAATTAGGTTTAGTAACTAATATATCAAAATTGATATTTCCGGAATTCAAATTATCTAAAATTTCTTTAAAACCAACTATATTAGCTCCCAAATTTAATAATTCTATATTACTTGGATCATCTTCAGTAAAAATTGCTATTCTTTTTTTATTTTCATTTACAAAAGGTAAAAATAAACTTGATTTAATTTGATGTTTAATATTTTTTGAATTTATATTTAAAAAAATATGAGCTTCTAAACTTTCATTAAATTTTGTAGTATATAAAGAAGTTTTTAATAAATTAATAGCACTTTTTATATCATATTTTTTATTTATATCTATTAATTTTAATAGATTATTATATCTAACTGAATGTTTTTTCATAAATTATTATTTAACTATAATACCCATATTTTTTGCAGTACCTAAAATAGTAGAAATTGCTTTATTTATATCTTTAGTATTAAAATCTTTCATTTTTAAAAGAGCTATTTCTTTTACTATTTCATTTGATATTGTGGCAATAAATTCTTTATTTGGTTTAGAAGAACCTTTTTTTATATTTGAATATTTTAAAAGAAGATTTGATGCAGGAGGTGTCTTAAGAATAAATGTAAAAGATTTATCTTCAAATATTGTTATTTTTACAGGAATAATAAGACCTACTTGATCACTTGTTTTTAAGTTATATTCCTTGCAAAATGCAGAAATATTTACACCATATTGTCCTAATACTGGACCTACCGGTGGATTTGGCATAGCTTTACCCGCTGGTAAAGCTAATTTTACATATGCTTTTACTTTTTTATTCATAAATAATAATACAATTTTATATTAATATAATAAGTATTATAACATAAAAATTTTAAACACGTCCTGAAGGGTTTGAACCTCCGACATCAAATTTTGGAAATTTGCATTCTACCAACTGAATTAAAGACGCTAATTTTTTTTTATTTTTACCCAGAATCAGAATTGAACTGATGACACAAGGAGCTTCAAACCTTTGCTCTACCTACTGAGCTATCTGAGTAAAATAATATTAAAATCTTATTCATTTTTTAATATTATTTGATCATCTTCATTTAAAATTATTCTCATTATTCTTACCTTGTTTTGAGATAAAGGATATTTTAATATATTATCAGAAACTAAATCTTCTACATATTTTGTTATCAATCTTCTTAAAGGTCTTGCACCAAAAGAAGGATTATAACCCTCTTTTGTTAATTTAAATCTTACTTTATCATCAACAATTAAATTTATTTTTTTAGGTTTTAAACGTTCAGCAACCTGTTGAACCATAATATCACAAATTTTTCGTAACTCTTCTTGTTTTAAAGGTTGAAAAATAATAATATCATCTAAACGATTTAGAAATTCTGGTAAAAAAATAGTACTTAATCTTTCTAAAACAGCACTTTTTAAGTTTGAAAGTATATTTGTTGTATTAGCTTTTGATTTTTTTATTTTATTTTCTAAAAACTCATATTCTTTTAGATTTCTGAAAGATTTTTGAAATTCTTTTTTTAATTGTTCTTTAATATCAATAATAAAATTTTCATTTATAGGAGACTCTAAAAATTTTATAACACCAGAATAAGGATCTTTATAAGTATTTTTTTCACTAGTATTATCTAATACTAAGCTATCAATAACACTTTCTTTTTGTCGGTTTTGTTTAATAATTTGTTGAATTTCTTCTGCTGCGGCATTTGAAGTCATTATTATTACAGTATTTTCAAAAGGTACTAAACGTTTTTGACTATCTGTTAAACGTCCATCTTCTAATATTTGTAATAAGATATTTAAAATATCAGGATGTGCTTTTTCTATTTCATCAAATAATACTACAGAATATGGTTTTCTTCTTACTGAATCTGTTAACTGTCCCCCCTCATCATAACCTACATAACCAGGTGGTGATCCAATTAAACGTGATACAGTAAATTTTTCCATGAATTCTGACATATCAAAACGTATCATATCATTTTCTGAACCAAATAAACTAGCTGCTAATGCTTTTGTAACTTCTGTCTTACCTACACCTGTTGGTCCACAAAATAAAAAGCTTGCTATAGGTCTATTTGGATTTTGTATACCTAATCTAGAACGTCTAATTGCTTTTGAAATAGCTGAAATAGCTTCTTCTTGACCAATAACACGTTTATGTAATGTTTTTTCTAAATTTAAAAGTTTTTCAGATTCTATACTTGATAATGAATTTAGTGGTATTCCTGTTATATTAGATAATAATTCACGTATTTCTTTTTGTGTAATTCTTTTTTTTAAAGTACTAAAGTTTCCAATTTTTTTTGCATTTTGTATTAATTTAGGATCTTCTATATTAAAAGAAAAATCTTTTCCATTTTCTGTTGAAAAATATCCCAATAAATTATATATTTTAGAAAGATCTTTTTCAGAAATATCTAAATCTGCAGTTGATTTTAAACTTTCTATTAAACCTTTTCTTATTAATGGTTTTAACTCTATTAAAAAATCTTTAAAGATTTCAATTCTTTTTTCTTCAAGTTCACTTAGAATTTCAATATTTTCATTAATATATTCAATATCTTCATTTAAAAATTTTAAATTTTTATTTTTTGATGAATTTAAAAAATTATTAAATTTAAAAGTTTTTAAAATAGATTTTAGATTACTAATTAAAAAATTATAATTTAAATTACTCCATTCTTTATAAAGAATTAATGATATACGATATAAACTTAATTGAGGTATTTTATAAGTTAATGAAGAATTTATTATTTTATTATAAATTTCATTATTTTTAATACTTGATAAATTTTTAAATTTAGATACTTTTTTTACAATTTTTCTATTTTTAGAAGAAGCAAATAAAATTTCATCTACTCTTTTAAGAACTGATATACGCATTTTATCAAATAAAGACTGTGATATTGGTGATAATACTGTTTTATAATTTTCAGTAATATTTAAAGGAGATTCTATCCATTTTAATAGAAAAGTTCTATATGCATTTTCAACTTCTTGAAAAATAAATTCACTTGCTATATCACCACGTCTAAATGCTTCCAGTTTTAAATTACCTAAATTTTTAAGACTTGCATTAACTATTGAAGATATCACAGAACCTTCTGTTATATTTGTTAATTTAATAACTTCTTTTGCTGCAGCTCTATCAATTAAATCAATAGCTTTATCTGGTAAAAAACGGTCATAAATATATCTTGAAGATAATTCTGCAGCTGTTTTTAAAGCACTTGGAGTAATCTCTACATTATGAAATGTTTCTAAGCTAGATCTTAATCCATATAAAATATTTATAGTATCTTCTATAGTAGGTTCTTTAACGATAATTGGTTGAAAACGTCTATTTAAAGCAGGATCTTTTTCTATACGTTGATATTCTTTTAAAGTTGTTGCACCAATACATTGAAAACCACTTCTAGATAAAATAGGTTTTAATATGTTAGCAGCATCTAAAGAACCTTCTGCAGAACCAGCACCTCCAATGTTATGAATTTCATCTATGAAAATTATAATATTGGGTTGAGATAAAACTTCATCTAAAATACGTTGAAACCTTTGTTCAAATTCACCACGATATCTAGATCCAGCAACTATTTTTGCTAAATCTAGACTTATTAAAGTACGTCCTTCTAAAACAAAAGGTACTAAATTATTAACTATTTTAGTTGCAAAAAGTTCTATAATTGCAGTCTTTCCAACACCAGCATCACCTACTAAAACAGGATTATTTTTTTGTCGTCTTACTAAAATTTCCATCATTTCTAGTAATTCTTTATCACGACCAAAACATTCACTTAATTGTCCTTGTTTTGCTAGTAAAGTTAAATCAGTACCATAAATTTCTAAAGCAGGACCTTTTTCTTCTTCTTCAAAATCAGAATCAACAAACTCTTCTGATTTTAAATATAATTTTGTTATTTTACTTTGTCTAATTAAAGTATAAATCATAATTTTTATAATAATAAAATAGATATTTATATTATATTGATTATTTTATTATTATAAAAATTATAATTTATTTTAGTTATATTTATTGGGAGAATAGGATTTGAACCTATAAATGATGAAGTCAAAGTTCAGTGCCTTACCAGTTTGGCTATATCCCAAATTTTTAGAGAAGGGGGGATTTGAACCCCCGACTTTATTGTTCGTAGCAATATACTCTAATCCACTGAGTTACTTCTCTTAAAAATATTAAATTTATTTTATTATTTTTAATAATAAATGTCTTACAGTATGTGTAGGGATTGCACCATAATTTAAATACTTTTTAATTAAAACTTTATTTATTTTAAAAATTTTTTTTAAAGGATCATAAAATCCTAATTCTTTAAAATAAGATCCTTTTCTTTTTTTTAAATTTTCAGTTAAAATAATTTTAAAAAAAGGATTATTTTTTCTACCAATTCTTTTTAATTTGATTTTTAACATATTTATTAATCTAATATTTTTTCAGTTTTTTCTAATATATATAATAAAAAATTTGTAAATTTAATGCAAAAATATATTAATGAATTTAATGCTTCTAATGCAATTATTCCAGAAATTTCTACAGATGATTTTTCTAATTTTATACTTGGAAGTATTTTTGACCAAAATTTAAAATAACTTCCTGTCAAAATATTAAATATAGAAAAAGGCCAAATAAATGGATTTATCATAGGAAGCCATTCAAAAGTTAGTTTTGAATAGCAAATAACTTTAAAGAATTTTAAAAAAATATAAAAATATGACAATATATTTAATAAAAAAATTGATACATTATTTATTAAATTAATTAGTAATATTTTTATATTATTATTATTTATATTATATAAAAACATAATTTTTTGACTTTAAATATAATATATAAATATTAATTATATATATATATATATATTATATCTATAATGATAAAATTTAAGAATATAATTAAAATTTTTAATAAACCTTATAAATATGGTTTTAGTACAAAAATTAAAATAAAAAAATTTCCAAAAGGATTAAACTTATTTATAATAAATTTAATTTCAAAAATAAAAAATGAACCTTATTTTATAAAAAAATTTAGAAAAGATTCATTTAATAAATGGAAAATTTTAAAAATTCCTAAATGGCAAAATTTAGATATACCATTTATTAATTTTAATGAAATAGTTTTTTATTCTGAACCAATTTTAAAAAAAGAGTTTAAAATATTAAATCCAAAAATTAAAAAAATTATAAGCAAACTTGATATTAAATTTGATGAAAAAACTTCAAAAGATTTTGTTTTAGATAGTAAATCACTAAATATTTCTTTTAGAGAAAAATTATCAAAATATGGTATTATTTTTTGTTCAATAACAGAAGCAATAAAATATTATCCTAATTTAATTAATAAATTTTTAGGTACAGTTGTTTCAAAAAGTGATAATTTTTTTGCTGCACTAAATTCTTGTGTATTTAGTGATGGTTCTTTTTGTTATATACCTCAAAATACAATTTGTCCATTAAATTTATCAACATATTTTAGAATTAATAATAAAAATTCTGGACAATTTGAAAGAACATTAATTATTGTTGAAAAAAATAGTGAACTAAATTATATAGAAGGATGCTCTGCAATTAAAGATTCTAAAAATCAACTACATAGTGCTATAGTAGAGATTCTAGTATTTGACAATTCTAAAGTAAATTATTCTACAATACAAAATTGGTTTGGGGGTAATAAAAATGGAAAAGGGGGTATTTTTAACTTTGTTACAAAACGTGGTATTTGTTTTGGTAATAATTCTAAATTAACCTGGACACAAATTGAAATAGGTGCTCTAATTACGTGGAAATATCCTAGTTGTATTTTAATAGGAAAATCCTCGGAAGGATATTTTTATTCAGTTGCATTGACTAAAAATAATCAACAAACTGATACTGGTACTAAAATGATACATTTAGGTTTAGAAACAAAAAGTTTTATACTATCTAAAAGTATTTGTTTAAATTTTTCTAAAAATTCATATAGAAGCTTAGTTAAAATTTTACCAACAGCAAAATACTCTTATAATTATTCACAATGTGATTCAATTATTTTAAGTAAAAATGTAATATCATCAACGTACCCTTATTTTGATATTTCAAATTCATTATCTAGTATTGAACATGAAGCAAAAATATTAAAATTAAGTGAAGAACAGCTTTTTTATTTATTGCAAAGAGGTTTTAATAAATCTGATGCAATAATCTTTATTATAAATGGATTTTGTAAAGAAATCTTTAATAATTTGACTTTAGAATATGCTTTAGAAGTAACTAATTTATTATCAATAACATTAGATGGAAATATTTAAACAAAAATCTATATTAAAAATAAATAATTTAACGTTTAATATAAATAATAAAGAAATTATTAAAAACTTAAATTTGGAAATTTTACAAAGACAAACACATGTTATTGTAGGTCCTAATGGATCTGGAAAAAGTTCACTTTGTAAAATAATATGTGGACATCCTCTTTTTAAACCTAATAGTGGAGATTTATTTTTTGAAAACTTTAATATAACAAATTTAGAACCTGAAAAGCGTTCTTTAAACGGAATATTTTTAGCTTTTCAGTCTCCTATAGAAATTTCAGGTTTAAATATGTTCGAGTTTTTAAAAATATCATATAATAAACATCAAATATTTAAAAATTTGAAAGAATTAAATTCTTTTGAATTTTTAAATATTCTTAATGTATTTTTAAATAAATTAAATATAAAATCAGAATATTTATATAGAGATTTTAATGTAGGTTTTTCTGGAGGAGAAAGAAAAAAATTTGAATTATTACAAATATTATTATTAAAGCCAAAATTAATAATTTTAGATGAATTAGATTCAGGACTTGATATTGATGGTATTAATTTAATAACAACTTTAATAAAAAATAAATTTGAATTAAATTCTTCAATAATAATTGTAACTCATAATATAAAAATATTAAAAAATATTTGTCCAGATTTTATTCATTTAATAAAATCTGGACAAATATATAAAACAGGTAACTTAGATATTATAAATTCAATAGAAAATTTTGGTTTTAAATTATAATTTATAATTTATTTTTTTAGTTAAAAATTCAAAAATAAAATTTAAAGCTGCTAAAGATTCTGTATTTGCTGGTATTGGAAAAGGTATTAAATCTGGATCGGAATTTGTATTAACAAGAGAAATCACTGGTATTCCTAATTTAATACATTCTTTAATAGCTAATTTATTTTCTAATTGATTTGCAAATATTACAATATCCGGTAATTTTTCCATATTTTTAATACCATTAAAAATACGACGTAAATTTATAATTTCTTTTTGTATTTTTATAAACTTTTTTTTATCTAAATTATCAAAATCTCCAGATTTTTCAGAATACTCTAAGAAATTCAATCTATTAATTTGTTCTTTAATAGTAATCCAATTTGTTAATAAACCTCCTAACCATCTATAATTTATATAAAAACTATTGCATTTTTTTGCATAAAATGAAATTAAAGGTGAAGATAGTTTATCAGTACCTACAAAAAGAATTATTTTATTATTTTTTGATATTTTTTGTAAAATATTTCCTGAAATTTCTAATAATTTCGAAATTTTATTTAAATCAAATATATACTTATCTTCTTGTTTGTATTTAATATAGGGTGCCATTTTTGGATTAAAATCTTTATTTGAAAATCCAATATGTATAAGTGTTTTTGATAAATTTTCTAAAAATTTTTTGTTAGTAATCATATCTTAAATGTATAAATATTATCTAGAAAGTTTTTATAGTTTAAAAATGAAGATCCAGCAGGTATAATTCTACCTAGAATTATTGATTCCTTTAAATTTTTTAACCAATCAGTTTGTGAACTAATAGCTGCTTTAGTTAATATTCTTTTAGTTTCTTGAAATCCTGCACTAGATAAAAATCCATCTTTAGTTAATGAACTATTTGTAACAGAAAGTATAATAGGTTCATATTTTAATTTTTTTAATATTTTATTTTTTATGAAATAAGATTCTATTATATTTATTAAATCAAATTTTATTAATTCACCACAAAGTAAAGGAGTTGTACCTGGTTCTAATATAATAACTTTTGATGTCATTTGATTTACAATAATTTCAATATGTTTTAAAGATATATTTACACCTTGAGATTCATAGATTGATTGTATTGAATTTATCAATATAATTTGAAATTTATTAATACTTTTTTTAACTGCTTTTGATAATTTTTCAAATTTAATATGATAATTAAATAAGATATTTAATAATTCATTAATATCAATAAAACCATCTGTTAAAGATTCTCCTATATCAACATAGTTTCCTGGTAATATATTAGATAAATTTATTTTATTTAAATTAAAATTTATAAAAGGATTTTTTGATTCTAAAAATAAATATTTATTTTTAAATATTTCTAATATGATATCACCATTAATATTTTCTAATATTTTATTATTTTTAATAAAATATGATGAATTTAATTTATTAAAAATTAAAATAGAATTTTGTTTATTTGTAAAAAAATATTCTTCTTTTTTATTTTTATTTTTTTTTACTAAATTAAAATCTGAAGGTACTAAAAATATATCAAATATTTTACTATTTTTTATAAATAAATTTTTGAAATTAATAATATTTTGTAAAGCAAAAAGATTAGGTTTATTCGTAAATTTGAAATTATTAATAAATTTTTCTGATATTTTTATATTAATATATTTATTATTTAAATAATTATCTATTTTATAATGAATTTTATTATTTAAAAATGAATTTCTTAATACTATAATTGGATTTTTACACAGAATACTTTTATCTTTTACAGTACGAGCTTCAATAAGTTCATCTATTTTTGGTAAACCCTGAACAATATCCTCCATCTGTGTATTAAAATTTAATAAAGTAGCTATTATTTCATTATTTAGAATAAAATCTCCTTGTTTAAAGTTAATAATACTTCCTTGATTTATAAAAAATGGTTTTATTTTTTGAAAAATACAACTTGAACCATTTTTTCTTATTAAAATACCATTTTGTAATATTGTAGTATTATTGTTTATTTTTTTAGTAACTTTTTGAATTTCTTCAGAAGTAATAGAAGTATTTACAAAATTTGTATTAAATTTCCAAACATTATTATCATTTATTACTGATAATACTTTATAAAATGTATTTAATTTTTGACGTATTTTATAAATTTTTGAATCATATTCTTGATAAAAATATATATGTGCAAAACAAGTATTTTTATCAATATATTGATAATTTTTAGCTAAAATTTTAATAGTAAAGTTTATATTTTCTAAATTAAATATATTTTTTATATTAAAATAAATTATTTCTTTAGAATTTTTTAAATTTACAGAATAATTATTTAAACTAAAAATACCATTTATTGGTGCTATTAATTTTAAAATACCAATAGGCTTATTTTTATTTACTTTATTAAATAAACTAAGTTTTGTTTCAGTAGGTATTAAAAAAGTATTAGTTGATTTTATCCAAATTATACCTGAATTTTGTGTCAATTTTAGAACATTTTTATTGAAATTAACTTTTCTTAAAGATAAATTTTCATATTTAATTTCACCACTGAATGTACTATATATAGGTTTTAATTTTTGAATTTTTGAAAAATTTTTTTGTTTAGGAATTTCTGCTATTAATTCCCCTATTTTTAAGAATTTAGATTTATAAATATATAAATATGAGCCTATAGGTAAATATATTTTATTAATATTTCCTAACCAATCTTTATGTAAAATAGTAGTATCTTCATTTAATTTAAGAACAGATTTTCCACTATTTATTCTATATTTAATAGTTTTTAAATCAGGTGGTATAATTATTTTACCAGAAAATTGAGCAGTTATTTGTTTTAATAACTCTCCTGTGTATATACCTCCTGTATGAAAAGTTCTCATGGTTAATTGAGTACCAGGTTCACCAATTGATTGAGCTGCAATAATACCTACAGATTCTCCTAGATTTACAATTTTTATTTTAGATAAATCCCATCCGTAACATTTTTGACAAACAGAGTTTTTTACTTTACAATTTAAAATACTACGAATATTAAAGAAAATATTATCAAATTTTTTTAAATTATTAATAACATTATTATCAATTATTTTATTATTTAAATAAGATTCTATTTCTATACCATGTTTATTATATATTTTATTTAGATAACGACCAATTAATTTATTTTTAAAAGTATTTTTATTGAAATCAATAAGAATACCTTCTGTTGTTTTACAATCTTTTTCTCTTATTATAATATCTTGTGCAACATAAATTAAACGTCTTGTTAAATAACCTGAATCAGCTGTTTTTAAAGCAGTATCTACAATACCTTTTCTTGCACCATAAGATGATATTATATAATCTATAGATGTTAAACCTTCTTTGAAATTTGCTTTTATAGGTATATCAATTATATTACCTTCTTGATCTGCCATTAAACCTCGCATACCAACAAGTTGTCTTACTTGAGAAATATTTCCACGAGCTCCAGAAAAAGCCATAATAAATAAATTATTGACTGGATCAAATTCTTTATAAAAATCTATTATTTTATTTTTTAAAGTTTCAGTAGCAATATTCCATGTATCTATAATATTTTCAAATCTTTCCGTATAAGATATTAAACCATATTCCCAATTTTTACTAGAAATTAAAATATTATTATCTGCATTTTCTATAATATTTTTTTTTTCAATATTTGTCTTAATATCTTCTATATTTATTGAAATACCAGCATTTGTTGAATAATAAAATCCTAAAAATTTTAATGAGTCTAATAATTTAGATGTTACAATAGAACCAAAATGTTTAAATGTTTCATTAATTAATAATTCTAATGTTTTTTTATTAATTGTTTTTTTTATAAACATAAATTATATATTTTTTAATATATTTTTAAAATTTTTATTAAATAAAATACGTCCTGGTGTAGTTTCTAAAATAAAATTAGTTATTTTATAAATATTTTTATTATTTTTATAACCAATAAAAATACCAATATTTGTTAATAAATAAACTTTACTATTATTGAAATTAAATATATTCTTTATTAAAACATTTTGATTATCAAATTCAAATAATTTTATATTATTATCAATTAAAATCATTTTATTATTTTCAATTTTTATATTAAAGTTTATTAAAGAATAATGTACTAAAATTGGGCTATGTATATTTATCAATTTTAAATAAAATGAATTTAAAACTTCAAACTCATTTTTAAAAAATTTTAAATTTTCTGAAGCTAAATGATTTTGTGATAAAGTAAGATAGTAATTACCAATTACCATATCTTGTGAAGGTTTTAATATAACTTCACCATTAGATGGTGAAAAAATATTAAATGAAGGTCTCATCAGTGTTTTAACTTCCAATTGGCTACATTCATATATAGGCAAATGAACTGCCATTTGATCACCATCAAAATCTGCATTAAATCCTGAACATAAAAGAGGGTGTAAATGTATAGCTTGTTCTAAAACTAAAATAGGATCAAATGCTTGTATTCCAAATTTATGCAATGTTGGTGCTCTATTTAATAATATTGTATTTTTTTTTATAATATTTTTTAGAATACTCCAAATTAAAGGTTTATTATTTTTTATAATTATTTGTGATAATTTTATTTTATTTGTTTTACTATTCTCAATATTTTTATTTTGTAAAATTAATTCATTAATTATAAAGGGTTTAAATAATTCTATTGCCATTTCAAAAGGTAATCCACATTGATTTAAACGTAATGTAGGACCCACTATAATAACTGAACGACCTGAATAATCTACTCTTTTACCTAATAAAGATTGTCTAAATTGTCCATATTTTCCTTCTAAAATTTCTGTCAAACTTTTTAATGGTTTGTTATTAACATTTAAAATTTTATCTTTTTGTAATCTTGAATTATCAATTAAAGAATCTATAGATTCTTGTAATAATTTACGACCATGTATAAGAATAATATCTGGTATGTTAACAAAATTTGAAAATTCAAATAACCTTTGATTTCTTGTTAATATTAATTTATAAATTTCATTTAAATCAGAAGCTATTAATTTACCACTTTCCATTTCAAATAAAGGTCTTAAATTAGGAGGTAAAATAGGTAAAATTGTTAAAATCATCCAACTTGGATTTATTTTAGACGAAAAAAAACTTTCTAGTATTCTTATACGTTTTATTAAGTTTTTATCTTCTGAAAACTGATTTTTAATATTACTATTTATATTTTTTTCTAAAATAGCACGAGCTAATTTTATTTCATTTTTTAAATTTAAATTATCTAATAATGTTTTAATTAATTCAGTACCATTTTTCTTTAAATATATTTGTGAATTTATAAAATTTTCAAGTTTTATATTTTTTGAATTTGGAAAAAAAACTTTATATAAAGGATTTAAATTAGACTTATCAGTTTCTTTATAATATATTATTTGTTCTACATGTGTAGAAGTAATTTTATCATTAAAACATTTTAATATTGTTGTTAAATAGTTTGGTATTCCTTTAAAAAACCATAAATGTGCTATTGGATAGTTTAGTTCAATATAACCCATTCTATATCTTCTAACACGTGAATCTGTTAATTCAACAAAACATTCATCACATATTCTTTTTAATGAAAATCCTTTAAATTTACCACATTTACATTCCCAATTTTTTAAAGGTCCAAATATTTTTTCACAAAATAAACCATTTGTCTCAGGTTTATATGTTTTAAAATTTATTGTTTCTGCTTTTGTAACTTCTCCAATAATTTCACCATTTGGTAATATACGTTCTGACCATATTTTAATTCTTTTTGGAGAAGCTATTGATATTTTTAAATAATCAAAAGATGATTGTATATTTTCTAATTTTATTAAAATATTTTCAATATTTAAAATTTCTTCATTAATAATCATAATTTTATTTTTATTTAATATCTATAAAAATATTAAAAACTTAAGAATATAAAATTTTTATTTATATTCCTAATTTTTTTAAAAGAATACTTGATTCTTTAAATTTATTAAAAGCATTTTTTAAATTATTTTCTTTATTATTAATTTTTTTTTGATATTTTTTATAAAATAATAAATTACGTAAATTTAAACGTTCTTCTAATTCTTTAAAAAGATCTTTATCAACTTCTTTTAAATCTAAACTAATATCAAAAAATTTATCAATTTTTTTTAAACTTAAATCTAACCCTAAAGCATTTAATTCACGTATAAGTGCAGTAAAAGATTCTGGAATATTTATTGAGGGTTTTTCAATTTTATTATTAAAAATTATTGAATCATATATATCTGTACGTCCGTCAATATCATCTGATTTTATTGTTAAAATTTCTTGCAAAGTATTTGAAGAACCAAAAGCTTCTAAAGCCCAAACTTCCATTTCTCCAAATCTTTGACCACCATTTTGAGCTTTTCCAGCAAGAGGTTGTTCATTTATCATTGAATATGGTCCAACAGAACGAGAATGTATTTTATCTTCAACTAAATGTATTAATTTTATAATATAGGATACTCCTACTGTTATCGGATTATCAAAATATTCACCATTTCTACCATCTCTTAATAGTATTTTACCTGTATAATTTGGATTAAAATACCAATTTTCTTTTTCAGAATATACTGATTCTTTATTTTTTTGATTTATTAATATTCTTGAAGCCTCATTACCAAATAATTCATCAAAAGGTTGAATTTTAAATCTTTTTCCTAATTTTAAACTTGATAAACCTAATAAAGATTCAAAAACTTGACCAACATTCATACGAGAAGGAACTCCTAAAGGATTAAAAATAATATCAATAGTTTTACCATTTGGTAAAAATGGCATATCTTGATTTGATAAAATTTTAGAAACTATTCCTTTATTTCCATGACGACCTGCTAATTTATCACCTATTTGAATTTTTCTTATTTGAGCTATATATATTCTAATAATTTCTTTTTTTAACTCAAAACCAAGTATATCATTTTCTTTTTTTGACTTATTTAAAATAATTCTAATATCAATAACTCTTCCTTCAGTGGTATTTGGAACACGAAATGAAGTATTTTTAAAATTTTCTTCTTCATTTGTATAAAGTGCTCTTAATAATTTAACTTCTGGTGAAATTTCATCTTCAATTTTAGTTAATTTACCAACAAGAATATCATTTGGAAATACATAAGAACCTAATTTTACAATACCATTTTTATTTAAATTTCTTACTTCAAAATTAGATATATAAGGTAACTTATTAGTCAATTTCTCATAATTTGTATATGAAGAATTTATTTCAACATCAATTTCTTCAATATGAATTGATGTCAATATATTATTTGTAACTAAATTTTCATTAATAATAATAGCATCTTCATAATTATAACCTTCCCAAGGCATATATGCTAATATTAAATTTCGACCTAGTGCTAATTCCCCATCTTTTGTACTAGGACCATCTGCTATAATTTGACCAGAAAATACATATTCACCAGGCCAAACAATAGATTGCTGATTAATACAAGTTTCTTGATTAGATTTTAAATATTTTTTTAATTTATAAGTAATTAATTGATTAAAAGTATCTTTAATTTTAATAAATCTATTAGAAGCTAATATAACAGTTCCTTCACAATAATTTTTTAAAATCATACCAGAATCACAAATTGCATTACTTTCAAAACCTGTTCCTACAATAGCTTTTTGATTGTATAATAAGGGTACCGCTTGTCTTTGCATATTAGAACCCATTAGAGCTCTATTAGGATCATTATGTTCAACAAAAGGTATTAAATTTGTTGCTAATGATATTATTTGATTAGGTATAGTTGTTATAAAATTAATATCTTTTAATTCTTTTAGAATAAAATTATTATTAAATTTTGTTGATATATATTTTTTAAAAACTTTATTATTTTTTAAAAATAAATCGTCAACAGCTATAGAAATATTTTCCTCTTGTTCCGAGTTTAAATAAAAAACTTTTTTGTTATTTCTTATTTTTAAGTCTTTTATAATAAAATAAGGTGTTTCTAATAAACCTAAAAAATTAATTCTAGAATATAAAGATATCGAGTTTATTAAACCAGCATTTTGACCTTCAGGAGTTTCAATAGGACATATCTTACCATAGTGACTTGTTTGAATGTCTCTTATAGATGTACTAATATGATCTCTTTTTAATCCATTTGGTCCAAATAAACTTATTTTACGTTTATGAGTCATCTCAGATAATGGATTTATTTGATCCATAAATTGAGATAATTGACTTAAATTAAAAAATTCTTTTATAGAACTAGTAATATGTCTAGGATCAATTAATAAATGATTTTTATCAATTTTATTATCTAAATCTAAATTAATTTGTTGAATATTAACTGTACAATCTTCATAGATTAAATTTCTTTCTAAACGAAATAAACCTATTCTGAATTGATTTTGAATTAAATCACCTACAGATCTTATTTGTTTATTCTTTATATTATCAATATCATCATTTAACTTATTATAATATTTTAATTCTAATAATGAATCAATAATTTTTAAAAAATCTAATGAAGTTAATGTTTTTATTTTTTTAGGTAAATTTATATTTAATTTTTTATTAAAATTATATCTACCTAGTTCACCAATAGATAAACATCCTGATTTTGTATTAAAAAAAATATTTTTAATAAAATTAAATGTATCAAATTCTATACTAAAATTTGATTTTTTATTAAAAATATTTTTATCTAAATGTTTAGAATATTTTAAATTATCAAAAATTTCATTACTATTTATTCCAAAAAATTTTAATAAATCAAAAATTGTAAATTTATTATTTGAAGAATCTACAATATTTTCTATAGAATCTGTAAATTTAATAGTAAAATTATCTAAAGAATCTTGTATTTTAGATTCATTATCTAAAATAATTTTAGTCCACGATCCTTTATCTGAAATAATAGTAGCAACAAATAATATTTTATTATTATTATATTCTTTTTTAAAATAAATACCAGGGCTTCTTATTATTTGACTTATAATAATTTTTTCACATCCATTTATAATAAAAGTACCTTCTTCTGTCATTAGTGGAATTTCTGCTAAAAACATGTCTTGTTTTAATCTTACTATTTTATTATCCAATTTATAATTATATTCAACTGGAATATATAATTGTATAGAATAACTTATATTTTTTTCAAAACATTCAGACATTGAAAATGTAGGACCTTTTATTTTTATATCATTTGGATATAAATAAACTAATGAATTTACTTTATGTTTTTTTATAGTTATATTAGTAAAAAACGGATTTGGAAAATTTAGTAATTCATTTTTAATACCTTGTAAAATAAATTTATAAAAACTTGAATGTTGTATTTCTGATAAATCAGGAATATTATAATTAAAAACATTATTCATAATTAATTTAATTTATATTTTTATATAATTTAAACATTTTAGATTTTTTTCTTGAAGCATTATTAGATTTTAAAACATTTTTTTTTACTGCTTTATCAATAGCAGAATAATATTTATTTAATAAAAGTTTAAAATTATCGTAATTAATATTTTCTAATTTTATTTTATTAATTATTAAAATTTTTAAATTTTTAAAAGTTGTTTTATATCGATTATTTAATATTTTATTTCGTCTATTTTTTAATATAATGTGTTTATTTTTTTTTTTCATTTAAAATTAATTATTTATTATTTAAATTTTTTTGATATAATATAAATATATATATAACATATTAAATATTTTATTGCTATATAAAGTTTAAATAATAAATAATTTTTATTAGAATATATGAAGAAGAGTAAAGGACCACGTATTTTAGTGACATTAGAATGTAGTGAATGTAGAATAAACAATAAGAAATTATCTAAAGGTATTTCTAGATATATTACAACTAAAAATAAGAAAAATACAATTAATAAAATAGAAATAAATAAGTATTGTAAATATTGCAATAAACATACATTACATAAAGAAATTAAATAAACTTTTTTAAATATATGAATTTTTTTATAAAAGAAAATAAAAATGTTGATTTAATTTGGAATCAAAGTTTAAAAATTTATAATTATAATAAAATTAAAAGAACTATAAAATATTTAATTTTAATTAAAAAATTTAATGAAATTATAAATTATAAAAATATTTATTTGTTAAAATTTTTTATTAACAAATTTGGAAAAATAAAATCACGTCGTAAAACTAAAATAAGTTTAAAAATGCAAAGACAATTATCTAAAGAAATTAGAAAAGCTAGATCTTTAGGTCTTATAAGAAATAAAACATAATATAGTATCTATAGCTTAGTGGTCGAAAGCATTGGACTCATAATCCAATTTCTATGAACAACGCTGGTTCAAATCCAGCTAGATATATTTTTATTTGTATAATTTTTTATACGATTTTTTAGACTCTCCTTTTTTTTCTATTTTATAAATTTTTGGTGAAAATAGAGGAAATGTTTGTTCAATTTTTATACCTTCTACTATTCGTAATATTTTAAAAGTTTTTGAAAATTCTTTATTTTTAATAGATATTACAATACCATCAAAATTTTGTAAACGTTGTTTTTCAGAATCTTTTGTTAATATACTTAAATTTATAATATCTCCAACTTTAAATTTATTTTTATTTTCTGATTTAATTATATTATTCATATTTATAATTATATTAATATATAATTATATTATAATATATATATATATTTAATTTTATTTAAATAATTATGTTATTAAAAATATTTTTAGAAAAACGTAAAAGAAATCAAACATATAAAATGCTTGATTATATATATCCAAATATTTCTTATATTAATTTTTTATCAAAAGATTCTTTTAATTTATTAAAATATTTTTTATATTCTAAAAATATAAAAGAAGAACAAATTTCTATATTTATAATAAAAATATTATCTAATTTTGATGAAAATATTTATAAAAAATTAATTGATTTTAATTTTATAAATATTTTAGAATTTGAAAATTTTAGTGATAATAAAATAATTAAAAGTTCTTTTAATAAAGAAATACTAAATTTTTTAGAAAAAATTATAAATTTTTGCTTGATAAAATATAAAGTTCCAATAATTACTAATGAAATTTTACTTTTAGGAATTTTAGAAAATGAAGCATTACAAAATTTTAATTTAAAAAAGAATTTAAATTTTTATTCTTTAAAATATAATATTTTAAAAACTATTCATAATAATAAAATTTATACTAAAAATAATTTAGAAAAAAATATTCTTTATTTTAATTATTTATTAAAATTAGAATTAAATAATGAAGAATTTGATACATTTATAAATAATTTAGATAATAATATTATTAATTTTAATTTTAGAAATTTATTAATTAAAAATATACTAAATTATAATATAATAGATAAAATAATTATTGATATTTTTAATGAATTAAAATTATTAAATAAAAGAAAATATTCTGATAAAAAATAAATATTAAAATTAAGGTGAATGTAGCCTAGTGGTTATGGTATTGATTTGTGGCATCAAAATTCGCGGGTTCAAATCCCGTCATTCATCCTTTATCTAATTTAATATTAAAAATAACTAAAAATATATTATATATAAAATGATAAAATTTATTGGTCCAAAATTAAAAAAAATAAGACGTTTAGGTATTTTACCTGGACTATCTAAAAAAATAATTAAAAAAAGAATAAAATCTCCTGGTCAACATGGAAAGATTTCTATAGAAAAAACAAATCGTTTTTCACTTTCTGATGATTATAAAATTAGATTAATTGAAAAACAAAAATTACGTTTTAATTACGGTATTACAGAAAAACAATTATTATCTTATTTTAAGAAGGCTCAGAAATTAAAAGGTTCTTTAGGTTTTTTACTTCTAAAAATGTTAGAGTTAAGATTAGATTCAATTGTTTATCGTTTAGGTTTTTCAAATACAATACCATCTGCAAGACAATTAATTAATCATGGTCATATTTTAGTTAATAAAGTAAAAATTAATATACCTAGTTTTCAATGTAAAATTAATGATATTATTTCAGTTAAAGATTGTAAAATATCTAAATCTTTAATTTCAAAAAATATAGAATTACAAGAAAATAAAACGGATTTATTAAATAAACGTTTTAAAAATTTAAAATTAATTAAATCTATTTCACAATTAAATAAAGCATCTTTTTTAGATTTAGATAAAAATAAATTAAGTGGTAAAATAATTAAAAATATTACAAGAAAAAATATATCTTTAAATATAAATGAATTTAAAATAGTTGAATATTATTCTCGTTAATTTTTTCACAATAAATTAATTAATTTGATATCTTATAAATTTACTTACTTTAATATTTTCTCCTAACAATGTTATATGAGTTTTAATAAGTTCTTCAACTGAGATAGTTGTATCTTTAAAATATTGTTGATCTAATAATGTATTTTTTTTTAATAAATTTTTAATATTTTCGTAATTATTTTCTTCTGATAATTTATTTTTTTCTATATTAAAAATTTCTTCTGGTATATCACTTAATGATACATATATTATTTCAGCATTACTAGCAACTTGCATTGCTAAATTTTTTCCTAAAGTTTTAAATTCCTCTCTCTTTGCAACAAAATCTGTTTCACAATTTAATTCTAATAATACTCCTAATTTTAAATTAGTATGTATATAACTAGAAATAATACCCTGTGTAACTTCTCTTAAAATTTTTTTATCTGCACTTAAAATACTCTTATTTTTTAAAATAGTAATTGAATCTTCTAAACTACCATTACTATTTAATAATGCATTTTTACAATCACTAAATCCAGCACCTGTTTTTTCTCTTAAAATTTTAATTTTTTCTAAATTTGAATTCATAAAAATAAATTAATATTTATATATTTTTGGGAGTAGAGGGATTTGAACCCTCATGACTATATTGTCAACAGATTTTAAGTCTATCGTGTATACCATTTCACCATACTCCCATATAAAAATAAATAATTAAATGGTATAGACGATACCCAGATTTGAACTGGGGTATATCAAATTTGCAGTCTGAAGCCTTACCACTTGGCAATATCGTCTTACTATCAAATGTAAAATATGTTATATATATATATATATAGTATATTTTAATTTTAATAATATATTTAATTATGAAATTGAAAACTAATAAATCTGCTTTAAAGAGAATAAATATAAAAAAAAGAATTTTAATAAGAAAAAAAGCTTTTAAAAGTCATTTATTAATTAATAAAAGTTCGAGACGTTTAAGATTATTTAATGTAAAAAATTATATACATAAATCAGATATAAAATCTTTTTTAAAATTAATACCTAAAATAAAATTTATTAAAAATAAAAAATGATTAGAGTAAAAAATAGTAAAGTTACACTTAAAAATCGTAAAAAATATTTAAAATTAGCCAAAGGTTACACAGGTTCAAATTCACGTTTATTTACTCTAGCTTTTGAACAAGTTAAACAAGGTTTAAATTCTCAATATAAAAGTCGTCGTTTAAAAAAACGAAATTATAGAAGGTTATGGATACATAGAATTAATGCAGTATCAAAATTAAATAATATAAATTATTCAAAATTTATTGGTTTATTAAGAAAAAGTAATATATTATTAAATAGAAAAATATTAGCATTTATAGCTTTTAGTGACATTGAAATATTTAATTTAATTTTTAGAATTATAAAATAATTAATAAATTAATAGCTAGAATAACTTAATTGGTAGAGTGTCTGACTTGTAATCAGGAAGTTAAGGGTTCAAGTCCCTTTTTTAGCAATTTATATTTTTTTTAATTACCAGCTAGCTTTATATAAACCTGGTAAAAATCCTAATGGTGCCATTTCTCTTAAAATATTTCTACATAAACCAAAAAATCTATAGAATCCTCTAGGTTTTCCAGTTTTCCAACATCTATTACGTAATCTTATTCTTGAACTATTCTTTGGTAATTTTTGTAAAACTTTTGAAATTTCAAAAATTTTATTAAAATTTTTTGATAATTTTATTTGTTCTTTCAAAATAAATCTTTTTTCTTTAAATTTATTAACCAAAATTAAACGTTTTTTTTCACGTTCTAAAATACTTTTCTTTGCCATAAAATTATATATAAATAAGTAATAAAAAAGAGATATATAAATATATTATACACTTAATTTTAAATAATATTCTATTTTGTGTTATATATATATAGTATATGTTTATTTATTAAAGGTAGTTGCTTGAGTGGTTTAAAAAGGATGGACTGTAAATCCATTGATGAAAATCTTCATAGGTTCAAATCCTATACTACCTAATTTAATTCTTAAAAATTTTACATTTATTAATAATATTCTAATTTTTGAAGAATTATTTAAAAATAATTTATCAGAAAAAAATATTTATAATAATAATTAACAGGGGAAAATGAG
>JACCEA010117595.1_pt1 | contig 37897 bp, 37 predicted proteins | sample 7449851 | NCBI WGS metagenome assembly JACCEA01 (sample SAMN15323453, study PRJNA562643) | freshwater metagenome | isolation source: river surface water | place: USA:Blue River Watershed | collected 2017-08-18 | reverse complement strand
GGCATTTTGTTTAACCACGAAAGCCCACGCCGTGGCGAAACCTTTGTTACCCGCAAAATCACCCGCGGCCTGGCCAACATCGCCCAAGGCCTAGAGCAATGCCTGTACATGGGCAACCTAGACGCCCTGCGCGACTGGGGCCATGCCAAAGACTACGTGCGCATGCAATGGATGATGTTGCAGCAAGACAAGGCAGACGACTTTGTCATCGCCACCGGCGTGCAATACAGCGTGCGCCAGTTCATCCAATGGAGCGCCGAAGAGCTGGGCGTCACCCTCAAGTTCTCGGGTGAAGGTGTTAATGAAATCGCTGTTGTGGCAGCCATCAAAGGCGATAAAGCCCCGGGCCTCAAGGTGGGCGATGTGATCGTCAAGATCGACCCTCGCTACTTTCGACCTACCGAAGTCGAAACTCTGCTGGGCGATCCCTCCAAGGCCAAAGCCAAACTGGGTTGGACGCCGCAAATTACCGTGCAGCAAATGTGTGCAGAAATGGTAACTGCTGACTTAGTAAATGCTCAAAAACATGCATTTCTCGAAAAAAATGGCTACCGGCTCAACGTCAGTAACGAGTAGCCTGGCGCCTGACTCTCATCATCATTTTGGTAGTCGTTCAATAGAAGAAGTGGATAAATGAATTTAGATAATAAAAATACTGGCGCATATGCAATAGTAATTTTAATGAGTGCCGTTCCATTTTTCGGAATGCTCAGTATGCGTGTGCTTCCAATTGTATACGCGCTACTGGCTTTTGTAGTTGTAATCAAAGAATTCGAATGCAATAAGAATTATCTTAAAACTATCCAGATTAAATTTTTGCTTGTATCCGCTGTTCTTGTTTTGATAAATTTAATCCCATTATCGGGAATGCTTTTGCCAATCAGTGTAATAATAGGAAGTTATATACGTAGTAGCTTTAACTGGAGATTGTCTAGACTAAGGTTAATTAATTATTTGAATATCGCATTGATTTTTTATGGGTACGTACATAATCTAGACCCAAATTTTATGTCTTTTTACATTGCCATTCTTATAGCAATAAGCACTGCAAATATTGGGAAAGCCGATCGAGTTGCTCAAAATGCATTTGTTATATTAATCGTTGCAGTATGTGTATATTTATTTGGGTCAAGGGCATTCTTATATGCATCAGTAGTATATGTCTCATACTTAACTATTGGCCGAAAGGGGTTCTATGAGTCGTTAAATATTAAATACGTATTTGTGGCTATGTTTATAACGTCTATTTTGGTTACGTATATAGTTACGATTGGCGATGGTGGCGTATATTATTTGTATAGGGAGTTGGAGGTATCGGATTCTAAAGAAATAAAATTACTAGATAAAATAAGTAATTGGCAAGATTTAAATCGATTTAGAATAACAAAAATGTGGATTAATGATTATTTGATAGAGGATGCGCGAGTTTTTCTGTTTGGGTTAGGTGGTGAATATGTGCGTATCGCAAATGATAAGGGGTATTATTTGGTGCACAATTCATTTGTTGAAATTTTATTATATTTCGGGGTGGTGTATGCGCTGATTTTTTTTATAAGTATGTGGAAAACTCTTCGCACTGAGAGTTTTAACATTATTCCATTGGCTTATGTGCTGTCGTTTGGTATGGTATTGCATGGAGTCTTCTATTACTGTGTGATACCATTATATTACATAATAGTTGGGTTAAGTGGGCGTGCGGTTGATGGTGATATTGAAAGTGGGAAATGATTCTAACTTTGAAAGATTGGTGGAGCTGTATTGCATTTCATAGTTGCTTCAATGGCATATAAGTAGGCTTTAAATATCAAATACTTTTCGCAATTAATTCAGATATATGATATCGCAAGCGGTGAAGTGTTGATCATATTTACTGTGGTATTTTCGATCTCAGTGCTGGTTGCGGGGTGTGCATATATTGTTGTTATGGTTGAACATAAGACTATTATTTCTAATTGGTGTTGATTTAAGCATTGAAATCTCTAAAAGAATACTTAGTCAGCCAAATTGCACTATGGCGACCTGAGCAACATCGGTAACTTCATCTGCATCGCGCAAGAAACTCAGCTGGATGGAATTTAGAACCTCGGCGCACAAAGCCATGTTACTGTGTCATTCGAGTCCTTCGTGTACGCCGACGGTGTGGACGGCATTCTTACCCTTCGCCTACTAGAGGCCATTCGCATCTTGGGTCTTGAGATGAAAAACCCGTTTCTGCCAAGTCAGCACATCTGAGCTGTATGGTTTGGTGTGAGAAATACCGCAAAAAGAAACCGCCCCTTTCTGCTCGCGCAGTCCCTGCGCTGTGGCTAGACTTTTGCTACTCGCAAAATCACCTGTGGCTTAGCCAATATCGCCCAAGACCTAGAGCAATCCTGTGCATGGCCAACTTAGACGCCCTGCGAGACTGGAACCATACCAAAGACTATATGTGCATGCAGTGGATGCAGTTGCAGCAAGACAAGGCAGATTACTTCGTCATAGTCATAGGCGAGGCTGAGGCAGCCACTGTTGCCGCAATTAAGGGTGACAAGCCCCTAGCCTCAAGGTGTGTGATGTAGTGGTCAAGATCGACCCGCGCTACTTCCGCCCCGCCGAGGTAGAAACTCTGCTCGGCGATCCATCCAAAGCGAAGGCAAAGCTGGGCTGGACGCCAGAAATTACAGTGCATCAAATGTGCGCAGAGATGCTGGCGGCAGACGCGGAAGAGGCCAAAAAGCATGGCTACAACCTCAATGTGGGTATTGAGGAGGTGTTGGCTTGCCGCTTGTTTTTTTATGCAAAGTTTGAGGGGCAAAAACATTAGATTTGTCATTTCCATTGGATAATGTAGGGCTCTGCTTTTAAGTGAAGGGCGGTAGCGTGCACGCAGCACTTAAAAAGTATTAATCTTTGACTTTGCAAACCTCACACACCTTGCCCCAACACATCGCCATCATCATGGATGGCAATGGACGTTGGGCTCAAAAGCGCCACATGCCCCGAACCGTGGGCCATGCCAAAGGCGCGGCAGGTGTCAAAGCTCTGGTTGAACATTGCGCCAAACTGGGGGTGAAATACCTCACTTTATTTGCCTTTAGCACTGAAAATTGGAGCCGCCCTGCTGACGAGGTGTCTACGCTCATGGGGTTGTTTGTGCAGTACCTCGAAAAAGAAATGGGCGCCTTGGCAGCTGCAGGTGTCCGTCTAAAAGTTATAGGTGATGTAGCCGGCTTTGCCTCAGAGCTGCAAAGCCGCATCCATGCAGCTGAAAAGGCTACACAACACAACCAAGCCATCACCCTTGTGGTGGCGGCAAATTACGGAGGCCAGTGGGACGTGGTGCAAGCAGTGAAAAACTGGCAAATCGCGAACCCAGATGCAAACGTTAGCAAGCTCACCCAAACGCAGCTTGCGCAGCACCTTAGCACTGCAGGCATGCCTGATGTGGATCTCTTGATTCGCACCGGGGGCGAGCAGCGCTTCAGCAACTTTTTGCTATGGCAAAGCGCCTATGCTGAGCTGTACTTTACCGACGTACTATGGCCAGAATTTGATGAGTCTTCGTTAGGTGCGGCTATAGGCTGGTACAGCGAGAGAGTCCGTCGTTTCGGTAAAACCACCGAGCAAGTTGCGGAGATTTAATGGCTGTAACCAATTCGTTGGGTCAAGGGCATCAGCCGTTTTGTGGGGTTCTGGTTCTGGGTTGTGTCTGAAATGGTCCGTGACGATCCTAAGGTGGCGGAGCGCGTCGAAATGGTAATTAAGCACGGTTATCATGCATGGACTATCGTGCACAAAGAGCCGTAGAAGAGCTGACATGTCTAAAGAAAAAGAAGTGCTCGTCATCCAGCCTGGCGTAGCTGAGAGATATTATTGGCAGGATCTCTGGCGTTACCGAGAGTTGTTCGTCGTGTTGGCTTGGCGTGACGTTGCTGTCCGTTACAAGCAAACTGTCATTGGTTTGGCGTGGGCGCTTGTTCAGCCACTAGCAACAATGCTGATTTTTAGCACGATTTTTGGCAAGCTTGCAAAGTTGCCGACTGAAGGCTCGGCGCCTTATGCCTTGATGGTCTACGCAGGTTTGTTGCCATGGCAGCTTTTTTCCACGTCCTTAACTGGTGCGGCGGGGAGTCTGATTGGCAATGCCAACCTGATTAGTAAAGTTTACTTTCCTCGCCTAATTGTGCCGACCGCATCCGTAGTGGTCGCCTTTATTGACTTTCTGGTTGGTTTTGCAATTCTTCTGGCGCTCATGATCTGGTATCAGTTTTTGCCCAGCTGGCAAATATTGACCCTTCCCCTGTTTATCGTCATGGCTTTTCTTGCGAGCCTTGGTCCGGGCTTGTGGATTACCGCCCTCAACGTCAAGTACCGCGATTTTCGTTACATCATCCCGTTCCTTGTGCAGTTTGGCCTTTTTGTGTCGCCAGTAGGGTTTAGCTCCTCAGTGATTCCGGATGCCTGGAAAACACTTTACTACCTCAACCCGATGGTGGGTGTGATTGATGGTTTTCGCTGGGCGATTCTTGGCGGAGAGTCTGAGCTTAATCCAATGGGTTTCTCCATGAGTTGCGGCATCATTTGTTTCTTTTTATGGCTGGGTATTCGACAGTTCCGCAAAATGGAACGCAGCTTTGCGGATCTGATTTGATCTATAGCTTGTCTCTGGTGTAGCTTCTTCTCTTCGTCCATGTCAGAACACGTAATCAAAATAAACCAGCTTGGCAAAAGCTACTTGATTGGCCATAACATAGCTAATTCGGCTGGTTATGCTTCTCTTAGAGAGTCAATGGCGAATGGTGCGCATGCCTTGATGCGCAAAACCCGCGACATGTTGATGGGCAAACCAATTGTCCAAGGTGACGAGGTCGAGGAGTTCTGGGCTCTTAATAATGTCTCTTTCGACGTGCAGCAAGGTGATTGCGTTGGCATTGTCGGTCGCAATGGCGCCGGCAAGTCGACACTTCTGAAAATCTTAAGTCGTATCACTGAGCCCAGTGCCGGTAAGGTTTCCATTCGGGGGCGTGTAGCCAGCTTGCTGGAGGTCGGTACAGGATTTCACCCCGAGCTAACAGGGCGCGAGAATATTTTCCTGAATGGCGCAATTCTTGGAATGTCGCGGCGGGAAATCAATCGGAAATTTGATCAGATTGTCGACTTCTCTGAAGTTGAGAAATTTCTGGATACACCCGTAAAGCGTTATTCCTCTGGGATGTATGTGAGACTTGCATTTGCAGTGGCGGCTCACCTGGAGCCAGAAATTCTGGTCGTTGACGAAGTTTTGGCAGTCGGCGATGCGCGCTTTCAGAAGAAATGCATGGGCCGTATGGGAGAAGTTGGCAAGGAAGGCAGAACGGTACTTTTTGTTAGCCACAACATGGGTGCCGTTTCGGAGCTTTGCAATAGAGCCATTCTTCTTGCAGATGGAAAGCTGGTTGCAGATGGGAGTACTGCTTCTGTTATTGAGAAGTATCTTCAGGCTGGGAACAAGTCGTCTTTCATTCAAATGCAGACGAACTCTCACCACCCTGTATATGTAACTCAAATGAGGCTCGCAGATTCAGCCGGAGAATCGCTTGGGCGAGTTGAATTGGGTGAGGATGCAGTTTTGGAGATCGGGTTTACCGTTGAGGAGCGACTAAGCAACGTCAATATGGCCGTTCTGATATCAAGAAGCGGTACAAGTCTAATTTTCTCGCATGACAACGACCTCACTCCTATTCTGATGGACGATCCTCGGGAGCCGGGTAATTATGTTGCCCGGATTGCATTACCGTTGTCGCGCTTCAAGGAAGGCAACTACTCGATTGAAGTGCACGTCGGCGCGGGTGCAACAAACATGACATCGCAAGATGCATCGATTGCATTCGATATTGAGAATTACGGGATCAATACCAATGACAAGGGATATAGATCGGATCGCCCGGGGCACCTTTATTGGCCACTGCGGTGGGACATCAGTAAATGCTGATCTCTTGCCTTGAAAAAAAAAATTTAACTTAGGATATCAAGATGAATCTGTCGTCAGCAAGAGTGCTCGTTACCGGTGCAGATGGTTTTATCGGATCGCACTTGACGGAAATGCTGGTCAAGAAAGGCGCCAAGGTACGTGCGCTAAGTCAATACAATTCTTTGAACCACTGGGGCTGGCTGGACAGCATCGACTGCCTCGATAGCGTTGAGGTCGTGTCAGGCGATATTCGCGATGGCAACTACGTCGACACCATCAGCAAAGATATCGATGTCGTCTTTCATCTTGCGGCGCTGATTGCTATTCCGTATTCGTACGTTGCCCCAGACAGCTACGTGCAAACCAATATCAGCGGTACCTTGAATGTTGTTCAGGCTGCGATGCGAAATAGTGTTGGTAAGGTTATTCATACGTCGACCAGCGAGGTATACGGCACTGCGCGCTATGCTCCTATTAATGAGAGCCATCCGCTGCAGCCGCAGTCGCCATATAGCGCCAGCAAAATCGGTGCCGATGCGATGGCCATGAGTTTCTTTCATGCATTCGAGCTGCCTGTTGCTATCGCTCGGCCATTCAATACATATGGGCCGCGTCAGTCAGCGCGTGCGGTGATTCCAACAATCATCTCTCAAATTCTCGCCGGCCAATCAGAGATCAAGTTGGGTAGTCTTAGCCCAACGCGTGACTTCAACTATGTGGCAGATACCTGCGGAGGCTTGATTGCCCTTGCCGAATCCGATGCATCCGTGGGCACTACGACCAATATTGGATCGGGCGCCGAAATATCGATTGGCGAACTGGCCAATCTACTCAAGGAAATGACTGGTTCCTCCATCGAGATCGTTTCGGACGAGCAACGTAATCGTCCGGCTGGCAGTGAAGTCGAACGCCTGCTCTGCGATTGCGGGAAGCTTTTTGAAATGACCGGATACAAGCCGCGAACTCCTATCCGGGAAGGTTTGCGCAAGACGATTGACTGGTTCAGCAATGCTGAGAATTTGAAGCGTTACAAGGCGGGAATCTACAATGTCTAAGGAAGCGGTAATTCTGGCTGGAGGTAAAGGGACTCGGCTCAGGCCTTACACCGTAGTATTGCCGAAGCCCCTGATGCCGATTGGTGACATGCCGATCCTGGAGGTCATCATTCGACAGTTGGCCAATCATGGCTTTTCCAAAGTCACCTTGGCGGTGAATCACCAAGCAGAAATCATCAAGGCTTTTTTCCATGATGGCGCGAAGTGGAATATTAAGATCGAATATTCCAATGAAGATCAGCCCTTGGGCACGATGGGGCCCTTGCGCAATATTGACTCCCTGCCAGAAAACTTTTTGGTAATGAATGGCGACATTCTTACGGACCTGGATTATTCCAAGTTCTATGAGACTCACGTTGCCAAGAGCAATATCTTCACAATCTCTTCATACATGCGGGTACAGCCTGTCGACTATGGCGTGCTGGTGCCGGACAGTAACCGGCTTCTTGAGGGCTTTATCGAAAAGCCTCGCTACTCATATGAAGTTAGTATGGGCGTCTATATGATGAGCAAGAGAGCCCTCAACTTCGTTCCAGAAAACAAGGAATATGGCTTCGATAAGCTCATGCTCGACCTGATTGCGGCGAAGCAACCTGCTGCGGTCGAGCGTTTCGAAGGTTACTGGCTAGATATCGGTCGTCCAGATGATTACGCCCAGGCTATTGATGAGTTCGACAAGCTGAGGGAGCAGTTCGTTGGCCGGTAAGATCCTGGTCACCGGTGGGACTGGATTCATAGGCTCGGCTTTGGTCAAGCGTCTCGCCCATTCCGGACGTGAAGTGATTGCATTGGGCTCCCGCGACGGAGATATCGCAAGTATTAATATTGCCGACAAGCTTCAAGGCAAGCAGGTTGATCATGTCGTGCACCTAGCTGGAAAAACGTATGTTCCAGATAGTTGGACCAGCCCCGCATCCTTTTATCGCGTTAACGTTCAAGGCACAGCTAATGTTGCGGACTATTGTCGCAAGAGTGGCGCAGCCTTAACTTATGTCAGCGCTTATGTTTATGGCGCGCCAACAGCTCTGCCGATACACGAGGATAGTGTGGTTGCGCCGCACAATCCTTATGCGCAATCCAAGTTTGTGGGCGAGCTGGTATGCCAGCAGTTCGCACAATCTTTTGGTTTGAATGTCACCATTCTGCGCCCATTTAACATCTACGGCATCGGACAGTCTTCTTCCTTCCTGATCCCCAAGATCATAGATCAGGCGCTTCATGGAGAGCGGATTGAACTGGACAGCCTGACCCCTAAGCGCGACTACATCTATATTGACGATTTGGTTGATGCGATTGCGGTTTCGCTAGGCAAAACCCCATCCGGATCGATATACAACCTGGGTTCCGGAACATCGATAAGCGTCAAAGAGGTTGTTAGGGTTGTTCAGGTAGCGGCCGGAACAGACAAGCCAGTTGTCTCAAAAGACATCCATAGAGAAAATGAAGTTATGGACGTTGTTGCTGACATGTCCAAGTTCAGTGCAGATTTTTCTTGGCAACCCAAATTCGGATTTGTCGATGGTGTAGCAGCAATCGTTGGCTCGCTTTCGGGAAAATGGTAATAGACACCATGGGATTTAACCGTTCAGAGAGCGTGTTCTGTGGCTATTGAGTTGCCTGATTTGCATGAAATCGTCCAACTGCTAAAGCAGAGGCCAGACCTACCTAAAGGAAGATTGTTAATCCTGGGCAGCGCAGATGTTCATGTATCGCGGGAGCAATATCAGAACCTGCTGCAGGGGTGTCAGTTCGACCCTGTCATGATTCCTGAGGTTTTGACTCCTTTTTCTCTGGGAGAGTCGCTGGGTTTCCAGACAACGGAAACGCTGGACGTAAATGGCGAGGCAACGATCACCCACAATCTGATGGAAGCCGTACCCTTGCATTTGCACGAGAAGTACGATCTCATCATCGACGCTGGCGTTCTTTTCTGGTGCTTCAATCCGGGGTTGGCGCTGGAGAATATCCTAAGGATGCTGAAGCCTGGTGGGGATGTATTGCATGTCACCGCGGTGTCCGGTTTTTACGGGCGTGGTTACTACAACATACACCCCAAGAGCCTGGATGATTTTTATAAGGTAAATGGCTGCCAGTTTCTGTTTGCCTCATACCGATCAAGGTTGTTTCGTTCGTCGTTATTGCGCAGGGTCTTGAATCGTATTTGCGGTTTCCTTGGACACCGGTTAGCTCCGATGGCCTATTCACGCTCCGGCAGTTTCGGCCAGGTGTACTTCTGCGAAATAAGCCCTCAGCATTACGCCTTCCTAGAGCGGCCTCCAGAAATGACGCCGCAATTTGTTCCCAATGACATTATTGGCGTATTTGCGTTTCGCAAGGAACTGCACGCAATGCCTGTTAGCCCTGTTCTCATATGAACGTATTCACCATCGCCAAGCGGTTTCGTTGCGACGGAATTGAAATTGTTCCTCTGACCGATATCCAGAAGAAGGCTCGAGATTCGATTCGGCAAAAGATCCTGTGCGGTGAGTACGCCGCTGAAGCCGTGCCTTGCCCTTTATGCGGCGGTTCGGATTGCACTACCATCGCTGAAAAGGATTTTTACGGATTCCCGGTCACGACCGTAATATGCAAGGCCTGTGGAATGGTGTACTCCAATCCGAGATTGACTCAAGCTGCATTGGAGCAGATGTATGCGACAGAGTATCGGGACTTGGATCGGGTAAAGCCAAGTAGCCAAGACTACTTTGAGCTGGAAAGGGTCAAAGCTCAAGGTATCGCCCAACTCATTGAACGCAACCAGCTGAAGGAACGTCTGAATGGCAAAATGGTTGTTGAGGTCGGTTGCGGTGCCGGTGGTGGGCTTAAGTATTTTTCTGACGCTGGCTTGTCAGTGATTGGTTGTGACTTGTCGCCGACTAACGTGAGCTTTGCGAAAAGCAAAGGCCTAGATGTTCACTATGGCGGCATAGACAGCATCGTTGCAGCGCTGGGTGACCGAGCGCAGGATGTCGGTCTTGTTATTTACGAGCAAGTCTTTGAGCACCTGGTAGAACCAAAAAAGGAATTAAGCAAGCTAAGAGAGTGGTTGCCGGCCAGTGCCCTTGTCTACCTTGGGGTGCCCGGCTTCAAGAATATTGCCAATCAATATGGCTCAGATCTTTTGCGCTTCCTGCAGTTGCCGCATCTATCCCATTTTGAGCTGGGCACGCTTGTCTCCTTGACGAGTAGTCAGGGATATTCCTTTATCAGTGGCGATGAGTCTGTCAGAGCCCTTTTCTCAGTATCTGAAAAGGCCGTGGCACGCAAGGAGGACGGTGCTCGATATGCAGCGACCCTTCTCTATCTGGTTCAACTGGAGCGCCGTCGAAAGTTGTCAAATCCGATCCGATTGATCAGGGTTCTGCCGACACAGATCGGTCTTTGGCTAAAAGAGAAGGTAAATTCCTCCTCGCTACTATCGCCCGAAATCAAGAGAATGATCGTGAATTTCCTCAAGGGTATTTATCATCGCTTCTTCAAATAATCAGTTCAGACTTCAGCAATGATTCTTGTTGTGGTGTGCCACCCAGATGACGAAGTGATTTGGTTTGGCGGCTCGATACATGCTTTGTGCAATCTCGCAAACGTCGAGGTTGATGTCGTTTGCTTGTCCGGAAAAGACGAAGGCTCTCCACGTGAGCAGGAGTTTCATGCCGCGCAGCAAGTGGCCGGTTATCGAAAAGGCGTAGTACTTGGATATCCCTTGCGCCGAGCTCTTGAATCGTTGCCGGATATCTCCACCACTTTAGAGCAAGGGCTGGCCGCTTTGGGGCGCCATCTGGATGAAGTCGAGCTGTTGATTACCCACTCTCCCTTTGGCGATGAGCATCTGCATCCGCACCATCAGCAGGCGTTCAAGGAGTTGTTGAATTGGTCATGGAAAGTGAGGGTGCCCATGGGCTTCTTCACTACCGTCCCTTTACCACTTGGCAAGGCCCGTAGTCTTCTCAGGAACTACCGCCGCATGGGCGCGTTACATCTGACCTCCCTGGCAAAGTGCAGTTACAGCCTGGGCGACTACCTGAAGAAATGGCTGTTCTATGGTAACGGCTGGTTTCCGAAATATTATGTTCAGTGGCAGATAGACAACGATGTGAAGCAGGCCATGCTCAATTGCTATCAATCAATTGACCTGGATCAGCATCGGGATGGATACGCTACGTACACTTCCAGCATTGAGTCATTCTATCTTTATGACCAGCAAGGCTTCGAGGTGATTTCCCGCGTTCTTGAAAAGATGGACGTTCCCGGTGCCAAGGATCTTTTTGGCAAGCAGCTCAGGCTCAGACTTGTGGCCTCACGTCTTTTGAGAAAAATAAAAAATGCCTTGCATTCTTAAACAGCAGACGCCGAACTCTCCTGGAGTGATTACCTTCACTCATGGTGAGGCCTTGTGGGGTGTGCCCAAGCGCTCAAAGCGAGTACGCGACGCGCTGCTTGAGGCCAAGGAGTCGGGGAAGTGGATATTCGGTATTCATGTTCAGGGTGATTGCTCCCATCTTTCCGAGTGGCCGATGCCGGAATGGCAGTCCTTTGTGATGTGGCCCAAACAGGACGCGCCTTTTCTGCGCAATCTGCCAGCGGATGAGTTTTGTCCATACACCTGTATCAACTTCATGCCGGCATTTCTGGCAGACAAGCCGATAGCCGACAAAGAGTGGGATCTTTGCGTGATTTCGCGGGCCTCGTCGATCAAGAGAATTGAAGAGACGCTGCAACTAATGCGCATCTTGTTCGATCAGCGTCCTGATACACGTGTCGTGATGATTGTTCCTGACCCCAGGCATCAGGATTTGGGGGCAAAAGCTTACAAACAGCAAAGAATTGACGAGAGCTATTTCAAGCTGCCATTGAAGCTCTTCTCCGCACGAGAGCTGAAGAACATATCATTTATCTCCAGCTCACAGGAATCATTTGGCAATTTTCCGCTGGCCGATGGCATGGTCGCAGATATATTGTCGAAGTCGAAATTCATGATGTTGACCTCTCATTTGGAGGGCGTGCCACGGGTCATCGCAGAAGCCTTGTTAGTGGGGACTCCTTGCATCGTTTCCGAGAATTTGCGATCCGGGTTGAATGACTGGCTGTCCGATCAAAACTCAATCCGTATTGCGGATGAGCCTTTAAAAGGCGCCGCGCAAATTCTGGAAGTACTAAACCATTACGATCAGTTTTCGCTGGATCGACAGATGGTAAAGCGGGCATTTAGCGAGTCAGAGCATCTGCAAGGATTTCAAAGTTATTTGGCGGAACGTATTACAGAAGCGGGCTTTAAAGTAGAAGGGCGATGGTATTTGGAGGACTTGCATTTGCGTCTGGCTTGCCATGGGCAAAAGCGCCATGCCCAGTTTTTCTATCGGGAAAACATGTTCTTTAACTGGCTGGAAAAAGCCCGCACCCTGAATACGGATTACGCCGATGAAGACTTTCTGAACGGCACCGGACCATTCAATGATGATCCTACATTGTGGCAACAGGCAAGACGATATGCGGGCATGTCGTTTCATGGCATTGCGAACCTGATAAAAAATAGTTGGGCCGCATGAATGACCTGCTTGCTGTGGAGAAATTAAAATGTCCAAAAGCTACTTGAAATATTTATTCGACATATCCAAGTCGAGATCAATATTTAATCTGCGCAATCGGTATCGCCGCGAAAGTGCTCAAGTGCTTCCTGCAGGCGCAGAGCAGCATTTGAGCAATTTGCGTAATCACGGATATTCGATTCTCGAGAACTACCTGTCAGAGGCTCAATGCGCAGAAATGCGTGCTCAAGTAGACCAGGCTGTGCTCGATTATCCGGCTGCTACTTGGAGTGGCGTGCTCGGCGCCGACAAGAGGATTTTCGGGATCGAAAATATCGGTGGTGGTTTCCTGGATTTGTTTAATGACCAGTATCTGCGTGAGATTGGATGTAAGTACGTAGACAACAGAATAGAGAATCTTTTGACGCTGGCGGGCAGGATTGATGCGGTGAGGGAAAACCTCGGTTCTGGTGAAGGGTGGCATCGGGATGGCAATCATTTTCAGTTCAAGGTTCTTGTGTACCTGAGCGATGCCAAACCTGAGAATGGCCCGTTCCAGCTAATTGCCGGCTCGCACCGTTATCCGCAGGTAGTCAGTGACAACTACTGCATGCAGACGGAAGATTCTCTTGGTACGCGGTTTAGTGATGCGCAAGTGAGTCGCTTGCTGGCGCAACAGCCAGAGAGGCTGATCACCCTGGCTGCGCCGGCGGGTACCGCTGTGCTGGTTGACACCAGCTCCATTCATCGTGGCTCGCCAATACAGCAGGGTAGACGCTACGCGTTGTTCAACTATTACTACCCTTACTACGATATGGATGGGCGTCGGGCGAAATTCTCTCCCAGCCTTGAGCCAGATATGATCAAGCATGCAGCGTAGTCGTGTGCAAATTAATTCAAAGAACTAGACAGTGACACCGCTACTCTATTGGAAATTCGAAGCAGGCTTAAATACGGCAATAGAACGAGTCATTGATCGTTATAAGCGAGCAACGCCCAGCAAGGTCATGCACGATGGTATCGACTATAGCGGGGCGATTGCAAGGTTGCTCTACACGACAGCCATCAATGACAAATGGCTTCGTCGTGGTTTTGCGCAGGCAAGTGATACTGCTACCCGCCGCCATTGGTTTATCTCGACACCGGAGTTGGCCGAATTAACGCGTGAGTTGATCGCCAATGTAAGTAGTCAGCGCTGCACCGTCATACCAATACCGACGCGTAGCCAATTTGTTAGAGCGATATTCCGCCGCCCAGTCTTGTTGCAAGGCTGGAAAGCTATCAAATCTCTTTTTTCCTCTCCTCAAAAAAAGAAGGATTCATCAGGCGTTGCAATTTTGTGTTTCGCTCACCAGCGCAAGTTCATCGGTTTGATGCGACCGGTGCTTGGCGCCATGAATCATTCCTATGCGTTTTCTGTGCGAAACGAGACAGAACAAGCCGGCCTTGGCCTGGCTGACGATGAGGCCGTCTTTTTAGCAGAGGTGAACGCCAGTGGAGACGGTTGGATCGGCAGGACGTGGCCTGATGTTTACTATCTGGCTCGTCGTATCGAAGGGGTGTTGACGGAGCGCAAACCCAAGTTACTGTTGTATTGCGAAGGCGACGCCTGGTATCACGATATCGTTTCTCGACTCGGTATCAAGCATTCAATTCCGAGTGTGTGCATTCAGTGGGGGGGCTTTCCCTACGAGACCCCACGAATAGGTTTTAGAAATCTTGCCTGCAACGCCTTTTTAACTTGGGGCGATTATTTCTCTGCGCAGTTGAAGCCGTATAACCCGCAAACAACGTTCATTGCTACGGGCCATCCTGGGGTTGAATTGCATAATCGCTTGAATGTCAACAAGCGAATGGTCTTCCTACTCAATACAGATCCTAATGGGCAGGTTATTGGCTTGGACTATTACCATGACTTGTTTTGGCGATTCATGCTCTGGGTGGCTGAGTACGCCAAGGATTGGACGTTGATTGTGCGGGCGCATCCTTCGATTCCCTTGTCGCAGGAAGAGGTCGAGAAACTTTCGTTGCTCGATAATTTGGAGATACACGACCCGCTCTTAAAGACGCTGGATGACAGCCTGGATGAGTGCGACCTAGCGGTGACCATATCGTCTTCGTCAGTGATTGAGGCGGTGTCCTATGGCGCGGTCCCATTCATCTTCAATCCCGCACCTTGGCAATACCAGCCCTGCTTTCCAGAGTATGAGGCTGGGTATGAGTGCAAGGATTACGAAACAGCGGTTGCCTCAATGCAAAGAGTCATTGCAGACCCTGGTCATCTTCTCGGGTTGCGCCAGAATCTTGTACGGTTTCGTGAAAAGCTTTTTACCAACACCGGCGTCGCTGCCCATATAGCCATGTCTGAGGTGCTGATTCATCAGTTGGGTTTGGGACAACCTGTTTCCGAGCCGAAGGCTCAATGAGTAATTGCCAGGAAATCGAACAATGACTTGCTATCTGTGTGGCTCCTATGAGTATAGTTTCCGTAAGGGGGCAGTTCGAGATGCACCTGAGATGAGAATCCGGGAATGCGGTACGTGCGGGCTTGTCAGTCTTGAATCTACAGACCATATCTCGGCCCATTTTTATCAGGATTCCGGCATGCATGGAGCGGAGCCAGTCCCGATGGAGCATTGGCTAAAAGAAACGGCGGAAGATGACCAGCGTCGATACGAAATGCTCGAAAGTCAGTTGCCAAATAAGCGACTGCTGGACTTTGGCTGCGGGGCCGCGGGGTTTATCGACAGAGCGCAAGCACTGGCTGGAGAGGTCACGGGTGTTGAGCTGGAAAGTCGTGTGCGCGAATACTGGAGCGGAAGGCTCAATATCGTATCTAGTCTTGACGCTGCCGGCGGTAACTATGATCTGATTACCGCCTTTCACGTTGTCGAGCACTTGCAAGATCCGCGCGCGATGTTGGCAAGCCTTACCCAGCGTCTTACGTCAAAAGGGAAAATGGTTGTCGAAGTGCCTAGCTCAGATGATGCGCTTCTGACTCTTTATGACTGTGACGCCTTTCAGCGTTTTACGTATTGGAGCCAGCATTTATTCCTGTTTAATGCTGCGACTTTCAATATGCTGGCTCGCCAAGCTGGTTTGCGCGTGAAGGCCATCCAGCACTTTCAACGTTACCCGCTTTCCAATCACCTGCATTGGTTAAGTAAAGCCAGGCCCGGAGGCCATCAACATTGGGCTTTCCTGGATAGTCCGCAATTGGCGTCTGCCTATGCCAATACCTTGGCATCAGTTGGCAAAACCGACACTCTGATCGCATATTTGGAGCGTAACGATTAATGTCTTGCCCCGCCGTATTCCTAGACCGAGATGGTGTGATCAACATCAATCACGGTTACGTTTACAAGCTGGAAAACTTTGACTTCATCGAGGGTATTTTCGATGTGGCACAGCATGCACATGAGCTCGGTTACAAATTGGTGGTCATAACAAACCAAGCAGGCATTGGACGTGGGTATTACAGCGAGGCAGATTTCCATCTGTTGACACAATGGATGTGTCAGCAATTCGCACAGGCGGGCGCACCAATTAGCCAAGTGTATTTTTCCCCCTTCCATCCTACGGCCGGATTGGGCTCATACCTGAAGGATGATTTTTCGCGCAAGCCAAATCCCGGCATGATTTTTCGGGCTGGGGAGGAGTTGGACCTAGACCTGTCCGGCTCGATATTGATCGGGGACAAGCCAAGCGATATTCAGGCTGGTATTGCAGCCGGCATAGGCAAAAATTTACTGTTCGCGGCGGATCACCCGATGGAGTTGGAGGGTGTTTCGTATCAGAAGATAGCCTCCTTGCGTGATGCGCTGCCTCATTTGGCCCGTTTGTCTGATGCAAGGGGTGTCCAATGAGAATGCTGGTACTAGCCGGTGGCTTTGGCACCCGCTTGAAAGCCGTTGTCAATGATGTTCCCAAGGCTTTAGCTCCCATTGGCGGCATTCCATTTTTGCATTTGCAAATTGAAAACTGGATCAAGCAAGGCGTGTCGTCGTTTGTGTTCCTACTTCATCACCAGGCGGACCTGATTATCAAATTCCTGCATAAGGAGCGCGAGGGTTTGCTCAAGGGTCTTGAAGTTGCCTGGGTTGTCGAGCAAACGCCTATGGACACAGGCGGCGCCATTGCATTAGCCGTACGAGAGTTGCAGCTTGACGAAACCTTTCTGGTCACAAATGCGGACACCTGGCTAGGTGATGGCATCGCGCATCTATTTAAATCTGTGACGCCCGCCATGGCGGTTATTCGCCAGGATAATGTAAGCCGGTATGGTCAGGTGCACTTCGACTCTACGGGGCAGATTAGTGCCTATACGGAGAAGGGTGCAAGTGTCGAGCCGGGGTGGATTAATGCCGGACTATGCCATCTTGATGCCAGCCTGTTTGCGGATTGGGATGGCCAAGCGTTCTCGCTGGAGCACAGTGCGTTTGCTGCCCTGATTCAGGCGGGCAGGATGACGGCGGTTCCTTTGCAAACTGATTTTATCGATATCGGAATTCCTGCTGACTACTACCGCTTCAGCCGGTGGATAGAGCAAGGCCGCCAGGCTCCTTTATGCAACTAGACATCTTTCTGATTACTCAAGACCAATCCCTGCGCGACGCGTTGTCGCGCATCGAGTCCAATCATCACGGCGTTATTTTTGTGGCAGGCGCGAATGGCAAAGTCACGGGATTGGCGACTGACGGTGATATCCGGCGTCGCCTCATAGAGGGCGGGAATCTGGATGATGCCATATCGCTGTGCGCCAACCCGAACTTTGTCTGGGCCAGCCCGGATACGCCGCGTGAGCTTTTGCTTAAAAAGCTTGATCACAGGATTCGCGTTATTCCGCTTCTGGGTGCAGATGGGCAACTGGTGGGCCTTATCTCTCGCGATCATCTGCCTGTGCAGGCCGAAGGTGCCGTGTACGCGCGAGCACGCGCTCCGGTAAGGATCAGCTTTGGAGGTGGTGGTTCTGACGTTACCCATTACTTTTCAGGAAAAGACGGTGGCGCTGTCATCAATACAACCGTCTCGCTGTACAGCCATGCAACGCTGCGCTTGCGGGACGACGATCGTGTCGTCATCCGCTCCCTTGATTTGGGGCAGACACTGCAGGCCGAAAATTTGAAGGCTGCGCTGGCCGAGTCGGGAGAGTTTGGATTGATATTGGCCTTGCTCCGCGCCGTGAATCCCGATTTTGGATTTGAGCTGTTTCTGCACTCGGACTTCCCGATGAATTCGGGCCTGGGTGGTTCAGCGGTTGTTTCGGCGGCGGTGCTTGGTTGTTTCAATCAGTTTCGCCGTGACCAATGGAGCCTGCATGAGCTGGCCGAAATGGCGTACCAGGCCGAGCGCCTGTATCTAGGCGTAGCTGGCGGCTGGCAAGACCAGTATGCAACAGTGTTTGGTGGCTTCAACTTCATGGAATTCCGCATGGACCAGAATATTGTCCATCCATTGCGCATCCATCCAGACACGCTACTGGAGCTCGAAGAGAGTTTGATCCTGTGCGACACCGGTACCGGCCATGATTCAGGCGAGATCCATCAGGATCAGCGTCAGCAAATGCTCGCACCGCATGTGCGTAATCTGGTTGAAACGAATGTCGAGTTGAGCTATGAAATGCGCAATGATTTGCTGCGCGGCCGCCTTCTGAAGTTCGGGCAGTTGCTTGACAAGGCTTGGCGTACCAAACGGCAACTGAGTGAAAAAATCAGTTCATCGCGACTTGACGACATCTATGAAAGTGCCTGCCGCCACGGCGCCATCGGCGGCAAGATTCTGGGAGCAGGGGGTGGTGGATTTTTTCTGTTTTATGTTCCACCGTTCCGTAAACACGAACTCATTCAGCATCTCGAATTCTCGGGCCTTAAAACGCGCCCGTTCCGTTTTGAGCCCCAGGGCCTGCAGGCCTGGACTGTGAGAGAGTGCATTAACCATCTGGAAGAAGACGCATGAATATCAAGATAGGCGGATTTGACATCGGAGCTGGTCGCGCCTTTGTCATTGCAGAAATCGGGAACAACCATAACGGCAGCATTGAGCGCGCCATGGAATTGGTGGATCTTGCTTGTGCGACCGGGGCCGATTGCGCCAAATTTCAAATGCGCCATCTGGACCAGGTCTATCGGCAGCGCAGCTTGTCCAAAGACGGTGAAGATCTGGGCACTGAATATGTCATCGACTTGCTGAACCGGTTTGAGCTGAGCGTCGAAGAACACAAGCGTTTGGCTGAGTATTGCGCACAGAAGGGAATTCTTTATCTGTGTACGCCATGGGATGCGAAAAGCGTTGAGGTTCTTGAAAGCCTTTCCGTGCCCGCCTACAAGGTGGCCTCCGCCGATTTAACCAACCTGCCCTTGCTTGACAGGCTTGCCCAAACCGGCAAGCCCTTGATTCTCTCTACGGGCATGAGTACGGTAGAGGAAGTAGAGACCACCATCGCCTTCCTGAACAAGCGCCAGGCTCAGTTCGCATTGCTGCATTGCAATAGTACGTATCCGGCCCCATTGCATGACATCAATCTCAAATGGATGCGTGAACTGCAAAAGCGTCATGCTTTCGTTGGCTACTCTGGCCACGAACGAGGCATCAATATTTCATTGGCGGCAGTGGCGCTGGATGCCTGCATCATCGAGCGACACTTCACCCTAGATCGCAACATGGAAGGGCCGGATCATGCAGCCAGCCTCACGCCTGCCGAGTTTGGCCGCATGGTCGAAGGCATTCGTGAAATCGAGGAAGCCCTTGGTTCAGGTGGCCAGCGGCAATTGTCCCAAGGCGAAATGATCAATCGGGAAAACCTGGGTAAAAGCCTTGTTGCCACCAAGCCAATCAGCAAGGGTACGGTTCTGGGGCCGGAGCATATCAAGGTGCGCAGTCCAGGCCAGGGTCTGTCTCCCCAGCGCTATCAGGCCTTGCTTGGTCGTACGCTCCAGCACGATATGGGCGAGGAAGATTTTTTCTACCCATCCGATCTCAAGGATGAACGCGTGGAACCGCGTCCATACCATTTCACTCTTCCATGGGGCGTGCCTGTCCGTTATCACGACTTCAAGGAATATGCATCGCGTATCCAGCCAGATCTGTGGGAGTTTCACCTTTCCTATTCGGATATGGAGCTTGATCCGTCTGAATACATGGACGGCCAATACGAGCAGGATTTTGTGGTTCATGCGCCAGAGCTGTTTGCCGGCAGCAGACTGATGGACCTTGCGTCACCCGATGATGCCTATCGAAATGAATCGATCTATGAAACGCAGCGTGTCATCGACATTACGCGCAATCTGAAGAAGTTTTTCCCGAAGACAAAACGCCCTCTCATCGTCGCCAATATTGGCGGATTCACGATGGATGAACCGCTGCCGGCATCAGCCATCCGCGGTTACTACGAACGCTTCGCGCAAAGTTTGCGTGAGCTCGACATGGAGGGTGTGGAATTGATCCCTCAAACCATGGCGCCATTCCCTTGGCACTTTGGCGGTCAGCGTTACCAAAACATTTTCGTCAAGATTGACGAGATCGTAACCTGGTGTCGTGATCTGGGTCTGCGGATGTGTTTCGACATTTCCCATACGCGCCTGACCTGCAATCACCTTGGCATCGACTTCTATGACTTTGCTGAACGAATTGCGCCGTTTTCGGCGCACTTGCATCTCGGTGATGCGGCTGGCCTGAATGGTGAAGGGCTGCAAGTTGGCGATGGCGAGATTGATTTCAAGCGCCTGGGCAAGATTTTGACCCAAGGTTGCCCGAATGCCTCCTTCATTCCCGAAATCTGGCAAGGCCACAAGAATGGCGGTGAGGGCTTCTGGATTGCGCTGGAGCGCCTGGAGGGAACGCTGTGAGCAGTCTTCAGGTAATCCGCGATCAGATCAGCGATTCGATCGCAACCAAGCAAGCGCTTCTGGCTGATGAAAAGCTTTTGAGCCAGATCGAGAGCCTGACTGAGCAGTGCGTTGCTACATTGAGAAGTGGAGGCAAGATCATTTTTGCCGGCAATGGCGGCAGCTTTGCTGATGCGCAGCACCTTTCGGCCGAGTTTGTTTCTCGTTTCAAGTTTGATCGCGCACCGCTCGCCTCGGTAACCTTGGGCGCCAACAGCTCTGCAATCAGCGCTATCGGGAATGATTACGGGTATGAGCAGGTTTTTGCACGTGAACTGGAAGCAGTCAGTAAGCCAGGCGATCTGTTTATTGCAATCAGTACCAGCGGCAATAGCCAGAATATTCTGGCGGCCGTAGCGAAGGCTGCGGACCTTGGTATCGCAACGGTTTGCCTGACCGGGCAGTCCGGTGGAAAGGCGCTGACAATGTGCGATTGCCTGCGCATGCCTTCCAATGAAACCGCACGAATCCAAGAGTGCCACATCACGATAGGCCATATCGTTTGTGGCTTGGTAGAAGAACGAATTTTTGCCGAGGCGAAGTAATGAAACAACGTGTTGTGCTGATTATCCAGGCGCGTATGGGCTCGACGCGCTTGCCAGGAAAGTCGATGATGGATCTGGCTGGCGCACCTTTGGTGGAGCGCATTTTGGAGCGCGTCAAACGCTGCACCAAGCTGGATGACATCGTGTTGGCAATCCCGGATACAGAAAAAGACCGTGTTTTGCAGACGCTGGCGGACAGGCAGGGGATCAAGGTTTTTGCTGGTTCCGAGAACGATCTGGTGGATCGTTATTACCAGGCCGCTCGCTGGACGAACGCAAATATCGTCGGCCGCTTGCCAGCTGATAACGCAACGCCGGAGCCTAGCGAGATTGATCGTATTGTCGACCACCATCTGGCGCTAGGGCGTCGGGGATTTTCGTCGAATCTTTCGGTGATTGGCGACTCCGAGTATCCGGATGGTATCGGCGCGGAAATGTTCGACTTCTCCTTACTGGAAGAGGCACGGGAAAAGCATAACGATCCTCGGCAACGAGAACACGTGCACCTCAACTTTTACGATTACGGCCTGGCCAAACCGGTTGATGCAAACTGGTGCCCGATTAGTACCGTGAAATGCCCGGAAGGGTTCCGCCGCCCAGATTTGATTTTGGACGTGAATACGCAAGAGCAATACGAGTTCATGTGCAAGCTGTATGAGTACCTTTATCCAAGAAATCCAGACTTCCATATCACCGATACGATACGATGGTATGACGAGGTTTTTATGCAATCAAATCAAGTAAAGGAAGGCTAAAGTGCGCACCGTTTATTTCAATGGCAAATTGGTTCCAGAACACGAGGCCAAAATCTCCATTTACGACTCAGCTCTGATGTTCGGTGACATGGTGTTCGAAATGACACGTTCCTTTGGCAAGAAACAGTTTAAGCTTCGCGAGCATATAGATCGCCTCTACTCTGGCGTCAAGATTCTGCGCATCCCTCTGACGATGACACCGGAAGAAATGGAGCGGGCATGCTATGAAACCATGGAAGCTAACGAGCATCTTTTTGCCGCAGACGACGAACACCGTCTCATGATAGATGTGTCGCGCGGCCTGCTGGGTATTTACCAGGGTATTGACGGCCTGCATAAGGGGCCGAACGTAATCATCGCCGACTTCCCTCTGCGCTGGACTGTTGTCACCATGGGCGTACTGTTCGACAAGGGTATCAACGCTGTGATCACGTCCCAGCGTGCTATTCCTGGCACTCTGCTGGATCCAAAGATAAAAAATCGCAGCCGCATCCATTACCTGATGGCGAATATCGAAGCGAGCCAGATTGAAGGCGATAACAACTGGGCATTGCTGCTTGATCCGGATGGCTTTGTTGCCGAAGGCACGGGAGACAATTTTTTCATCATCAAGGATGGTGTCGTGATTACGCCGGAGGGCCGCAATATCCTACGTGGCATTTCCCGTGAGTACGTCATGAAAGAATTGTGTCCTCAGCTAGGCATGCCAATCGTCGAAAAGAATATTGAAGCCTACGATATCTACACAGCAGATGAAGCGTTCATGACCGGAACACCGTTCTGCATGCTGCCAGTCACTTCGCTGAATGGAAACCTAATCGGAACAGGGCGAGTAGGGGAGGGCTTCAATCGCCTGATCGGTCAATGGAGTGTAAATACAGGCATCGACATCGTTGACCAAATTAAGAAGTGGGACAGCGAACGGGAAGGCTCCTCGCTGAGTGATGCACCAACTCCTTATCGGTTCAAGAGCAAATGAAATACAAGATTGGCTTCATGCAGGGCCGTCTGTGCGCCCGTGTCGATGGAAAAATCCAGGCCTTTCCGTGGTCCGATTGGACGTCCGAGTTTCCGGCCGCTGCTGCTATTGATTTGCATTTGATCGAGTGGACGTTGGATCAGGAGCGGCTTTACGAAAATCCGCTAATGACCGTGGATGGACAACGACAGATCAATGAGCTGTGCCGGAAGTACGATCTGAGCATTCCATCTCTGACTGGCGATTGCTTCATGCAAGCGCCTTTCTGGAAGAGCCAAGGTGAATCGCGCGCAGAACTGCAGAAGGATTTTCTCGCGATTGGTGAAGCGTGCACTGCGACAGGCATTCGAATGATTGTCGTTCCGTTGGTTGACAACGGCCGTTTGGAAAGCCAGGACCAAGAAGATGTGCTGGTCGACTTTTTGCTGCAACAGCATGACTTCCTCAAGCAGCGCGGCCTGCAGGTTGTTTTCGAGTCCGACTTCTCCCCTTCTGAATTGGCTCGTTTTATCGCCAGACTGCCTGCTCCTCTGTTTGGGGTCAACTATGACATCGGCAACAGCGCTGCCCTCGGACTTGATCCCGTGGCTGAGTTTGGTGCCTATGCGAATCGCATCATCAATGTTCATGTGAAAGATCGCATACTGGGCGGCACGACCGTGCCTTTGACAACCGGAAACGCCAATTTCAGAACAGTATTTCAGCTGCTTGCGAAGCAGGGATATGCGGGCAATTACATCATGCAGACGGCGCGCGCCGACGACAATGATCATGCAGGCGCTCTAGTTCGCTACATGCAGATGATCAATGCCTGGGTCAATGAAAGTGCTGTTGCAGCTTAACCTCGTGGGCAAAACCGCCTTCGTCAGTGGCGCCAGTAAAGGCGTTGGTTTTGCTATTGCCGAACGTCTGGTGCAGGAGGGGTGTCGCGTTGCGATTAACGGACGTGACGGGAATGCCTTGTCCTCCGCCGCAGAGCGCCTGGGGGGGGCTGTAGTTCAAGCAGTCGGTGATGTAACCAAGCCGGACGAGGCGCGTCGCGTCATCGCACGTGCGCTCGACGAGCTGGGTAGCCTGGACGTCCTAGTATGCAATGTTGGAAGCGGTGCTTCGGTTCCCCCAGGTCAGGAAACTTTTGATGAGTGGCAGCGGGTCTTCGCGCTGAACTTATGGAGCACGACCAATCTGGTGGAGATTGCCCAGGCTGCTCTGGCAAAGGCAAAAGGCTCCATTGTTTGTGTGTCGTCAATTTGCGGTGGCGAAGTTGTTCTTGGCGCACCCATTACATACTCTGCTGCCAAGGCAGCACTGAATGCTTACGTGCGTGGTGTAGCTCGCCCCTTGGGGCAGCTTGGCGTACGCATCAATGCTGTTGCCCCCGGGAATATCCTTTTTGATGGTTCGGTTTGGGAGCGTAAGCTACGCGATGATCCCGAAGCTGTGGCAGCGATGCTGAAGAAGGAAGTTGCGCTGGAGGCTCTTGGGCACTCGCAGCAGGTCGCCGATTGGGTGGCATGGCTGGCTTCTGAAAAATCCACATTTGCCACCGGTGGCATCTATCGCCTTGATGGCGGACAGATGCGTTCGTAGACTTTGTATTTTCTTTCAAGCTTTATATGAAGACTGGTTTCGAAAAATTTAACTTACAAGGTAAGACCGCACTGATCACTGGTGCTGCAGGCCTGCTTGGAATTGAGCATGCTGCCGCTCTATTGGAAAGCGGTGCACACGTTGTGCTGACTGACGTCCGGGCAGATGAGCTGGACAAGGCGGTAATGAAGCTCATAGCACATGCCCCAAAGGAGCGCATCCTGACTGAGCTGCTCGATGTGTCCAGCCCCGAGGCCGTACGCTGCGTAGCCGACAGCCTCCAGGTAAAAGGAAAGCGCGTTGATATCCTGGTTAACAATGCTGCGATTGACCCCAAGGTGAAGGGCGAGCAGGGCGTGCTGGAAACATCTCGTCTGGAACACTTCCCACTTGATCAATGGGAATTGCAAGTTGCGGTCGGCCTCACAGGCGCATTTCTGTGTAGCCAAGTTTTTGGGGCGGCAATGGCACAAGATGGTAAAGGTGGCGTAGTACTGAATGTGGCATCTGACCTTTCCGTCTTCGCGCCTGATCAACGGCTTTACCGCAAGGATGAGCTTCCGGAATCCTTGCAACCGGTGAAGCCCGTTACTTACTCCGTCATTAAGGCCGGTTTGATCGGCCTGACCCGTTACCTTGCAACCTATTGGGCTGACGCCGGCGTTCGCTGCAATGCTCTTTCACCGGGTGGTGTTTTCAACGGGCAAGGAGCGGAGTTCGTTCTGCGTCTGAGTAAACTCATTCCACTGGGCCGTATGGCCACGCATGATGAATATCGGGCTGCTATCCAGTTCCTGTGCTCTGATGCCTCGTCCTATATGAATGGCCAGAATATTGTCATGGATGGCGGTAGAAGCGTATGGTGATCAAGCGTATCGCCAACAAGATCGCACGTTTGCTCGGTGCCAAGCCACTGGCCACCCCCTCGCCTTTATTGCGCTATATCGATACCGCTTTCTTGTATCCAGCGAGCGCTTTATTGCGACTGGGGACAGAATATGGCGGGTGGTATATCCCGGTGGATTGCGGCCTGAACGAAAGAAGTATTTGTTACCTAGCAGGCGCAGGTGAGGACATCAGTTTTGATTGTGCATTGGCGGCTCGTTACAACTGCCAGATTCGCATTGTCGATCCAACACCTAAGGCAATCGCCCATTTTGACGGGCTTGCCGCGGCCGTGAAGGCAGGTGAGCGTTTCCCTATCAACAATAGCGAAGACACGTTTTACGAAATCTCACCGCAGGTGATTTCTCATGTCCGCTTCTTGCCATTTGGCTTGACGGACAAGGATGTCGAGCTGAAGTTTTACTTGCCAAAAAACCCGGATCACGTTTCCTGCTCAACGCTCAACCTGCAAAAGACTGATACGTGGTTTTCGGCACAATGTCATACCCTTGTTTCATTGATGGCTGCGCAGGGCGATACACACGTTGATCTCCTGAAAATGGATATCGAAGGAGGTGAGTACGCAGTCATCGAGAACCTGACTTCGTCCGGTTTCCTACCCAGTTTGCTGCTGATTGAATTCGATGAGGCGCATACCCCTCTGGATAGCTTATCGGGAGATCGCATTCAGGAACATATCCACATGCTGGAATATGCGGGTATGCGATGCATTTCTCTTGATGGATGCAATGCAACTTTTCTTCGCCAATCATGATTCGTTTGTCCGATGTTTGAAAAAATCTTAAGCCGCCTAAGCTGGCACCTGGGAATGCGCCTGGCAGCTTTCTCGGACAAGAGTGCCATTGAGGAAGCACTTGCAATCAAGCAGGCCGCAAACAAGCCGGTGCTGGTCAATTTGGGATGTGGTGGCCAAAGCCATCCAGACTGGATCAATATTGATTTTCGCGGCGATGGCAAAAGCGTGTTCTCATGGGACTTGCGACGACGCCTGCCGCTGGCTGACCGATCCTGTGATGCCGTTTATGCCTCGCATGTAATTGAACACTTTGATCGAGGCGCGGCTCGTCACTTTCTTCTTGAGTGCCGGCGAGTGTTGAAAGACGAAGGCTGCATACGTTTGGTCGCTCCTGACCTAGAGGGTATTACACGCGCCTATCTTCGGGCGCTTGAGGCAGCCCGCAGCGGAGAAGTGGATGGAGCCGCCCGCTATGACTGGATGGTACTGGAGCTCCTGGATCAGCTTGTACGACACCAGAGCGGTGGCGAAATGATGCGCTACTGGTCTCAATCATCTGTCCCGGCAGAAGATTTTGTAGCCCAGCGAGTTGGTGGCGAATACTGGAGAGCTCGCGAGTTCTGCATGAGCCCGCCCCCAAGCCAAGCTAAAACTGACGCTGCTTCTGTCGGGAAGTTCAGGCTGGCTGGCGAGCCACATTTATGGATGTACGACTCTTATTCGCTGGGGCGCTTATTGAGTGAGTGTGGTTTCGTCTCTGTGCAGGTGTGCGCGGCAAATCAGTCGGCTATCGCTGGATTCAACAAATTTGGACTGGACGTCGAGCCTGACGGGGCAATCTACAAGCCCGATTCATTCTTTATCGAAGCCTGGGTGTCATGAGCTACGAGCAAAATTTAGTCCCGATTGCTCTCTTCGTTTATAAGCGCGCGAAACACACGAAAGCAACACTTGATGCCCTTGCAAAGAATAAGCTTGCGGCCTACAGTGATCTGTTTGTTTTTAGCGATGGCCCCAAAGGCGATCTGGATGCGATTGCTGTAGAGCGGACCAGAACAGTCATTCGCAATACGAACGGTTTTAAAAGCGTCAAACTGGTGGAACGGCCCACCAACATGGGGCTGGCCCGTTCGGTAATCGGTGGCGTCAGTGAGCTTCTAAATAAATTTGAATGCGTCATTGTTCTAGAGGATGACCTGCTCACCTCCGAGAACTTTCTGACGTACATGAACAATGCTTTGCAGTATTATCGCGACGATCCCAAAGCCTTTTCCGTTACCGGCCACACTTTCCCTGGTGATGTGCTAAATATTCCGGGCGACTATCCATACGATACCTATGCTGGCTATCGCTGTTCGTCATGGTCGTGGGGTACGTGGGCCGATCGCTGGCAGCGTATCGATTGGGGCATGGATTATTTTCCGGCGTTAAGTCGTGACCCAGCGCGTCAGGCCGCATTTAATGCCGGCGGGCAGGACTTGATGCCGATGCTGACTTTGCAGCATGAAAAAAAGATTGACTCATGGGCCATCCGATTTTCGTACGCTCATCACACCAATGATGGGCGATGCATATACCCGACCAAAACGCTGGTTCGAAATATTGGCCTGGATAACTCGGGTACGCACTCCCGCTTGGATCGACGCTTTCTTCACGGCAGTCTCGACGATGCCTGGCTACCGAGTCGCTTTGTCCCAGCCGATTTCGTTGACGCCAGGATCTCTGACAATTTCTATGCGGTATTTAAGCCGCCGGTTTATACCCTAAAAGATGTATTTACCAGAAAGCTGAAGCGAGTGTGCGAACTATTGGGCAACAAGTTCAAGTCTCTCGTGAACAGAAAGATTCACCGAACCAAAACCGAACGTGTTTCATCTGACATCCTGATGGTCAATACCCTGGAGAAAAGCGGTGGTGCTGCGCGTGCGGCGTATCGGTGCTTCGAGGGCATCCGACGGTTGTATTCGAATGCTCATTATTTAAATCTGTTTAGCGATAACGCTAATCAATATATTCACGGTTTGAGCCGTAACAGCAAGACTGGAAAGCTTGCTGAAAAACTGAATGCATTGGATCGCCTTCCGCTGCTTCTTTATCCGAATCGCCAGGCTCTTATTTTTTCTCCCACGTTCTGGGCCAATCCAATGAGAACCAGGCTGGCAGACTTTGATGCCAAACTGGTGCATCTGCATTGGGTTGCGGCGGGAATGCTGGAGGTGGAGGAGTTGCTCGATTTCGAAGGCCCTATTGTCTGGACTCTGCATGATCAATGGGCATTCACAGGAGGCTGCCATTACGCAGACGATTGCCACCGATTCATCCAGCAGTGCGGCAAATGTCCATTGCTAGGTAGCGATAAGGCCGAGGATGCCTCACACAAACTGTGGCTGCGCAAACTGAATGCCTATAGCAAAATCAACTTGACAGTTGTTGCCCCGACCAATTGGATGGCAGCATTGGCCAGGCAAAGTAGCCTGTTCGCCAATAAGCGGATAGAGGTCATCCCCAACGGCCTGGATACGGATGTGTTCAGGCCATATGCGAAGCACGCTGCCAAGGCCGCACTAGGTATCCCGAAAGATCGGCCGGCATTACTTTTCGGTGCCCATTTGGTGAGCGATATGCGTAAAGGCGGTGACTTGCTGGCCAAGGCTCTGATGAAAGTTGATTTCCTCTGCACATTGATGATATTTGGCGAAGGTGCCTTGCAATTCAAAGTCAATCCGAATATTACTCTTGTTGAAATGGGGCGCGTGACCAAGGACGATAAATTGGCCGAGATGTATTCAGCGGCCGATGTCTTTATTTGCTCGTCGCGAGTGGACAACCTGCCCAACACAGTAGCGGAAGCATTGGCATGCGGTACGCCGTGTGTTGCATTTGATGTAGCTGGCCTGTCCGACATGATTAGCCATCAAGTCAATGGCTGGCTTGCGGAGCCATTTGATGCCAATGATCTACTGAAGGGAGTCGTGTGGACCGTCAGCCATCCTCATCCTGAGCGACTTAGAGCCGCGGCACGCGCCAAGGCAGAAACTGAATACAGCATGCAAGTTGCATCCAGAAGATATCAGGCGGTCTTCTCAGAATTACTCAATGTGAATCACGAATGAATCGATCAACACCGTCCAACTCGTCTAATAGATTTGTCGTCGTCACTCCTAACTACAACATGGGTCAGTACCTAGAGGCCACAATTGAGTCTGTGCTAGGAAATTTGCGCGAAGGGGATGAGTATTTCGTTATTGATGGTGGTTCTACTGACAGCAGCATCAATGTAATTAAAAAATATGCCAATCGTTTGACCGGATGGGTCAGCGAGCGTGATGTTGGTTACGCTGATGCGATCAATAAGGGATTTTCCCTTGGCACGGGTCAATACCAATGTTGGGTCAATTGTGGCGATCTATTGCTAGAGGGTGCGTTGGATCTTGCACGTGATCTGATCGAGGAGTCCGGAGCAGACATGATTTTTGGTGATGATTGCTATATAGATGAAAGCAATCGAGTTATCGGATATTCGCGTGGAGTATGCATGGATCTAAGAGTTGCAATGCTCTATGGCGATTGGACACCTCTTCAAGATGCATGTTTTTGGAAAAGTGAGCTTTATCGGAGAGTCGGCGGCCTCGATTCGAATTTGAAAAGTGCCGCAGACTACGCTCTGTTCGCGAACTTTGCTGTTGCAGGCAAGACCAGTTACGTGCCTTATGCATTTAGTGCATTCAGGCGGCACCAAGGGCAGAAATCAATCGCAAACAAAGTTTCTTATAAGATCGAAAAGACGAGAGTAAGGCGAAAACTTGTAGCAGCTTGCAAAGACTCCTTGCTCGTGAAACTGAGGCTCCGTATTGTTAATTTCGTTGCAATTCGATGGCGAGTGCGAGTCATGCATCGAATATGGGATATTCCTAGTCTCCATGGGCGCGCTGTGTGTGAACTTATTGCTGGAATCTCTTGGCCTATGGGGGAAAATTCCCGAATTGCGAACCATAATATCGAGTGATACACTGAGGGGGGTATTATGCTAAGACGCCTTTTTAAAAGAGCCGGCGGCGGATTGAAGCAAGCTGGACTATTTCTACCGCAATTTTTTGCCCTGCGTCGTGGCGGTAAGGAGGGGGTTCGTTTTGCGCTGCAGCTGCGCGACATCAAGCCGTGCCTAGTGGATGCGACGCCAACGACAGGCTTTGACCGGCATTATGTATTTCATTGTGCCTGGGCGGCTCGAGTGCTTGCTCGTAATCGACCTGCTGAGCACGCAGACATTTCAAGTAGTCTTTACTTCATAGGCGTGGCATCGGCATTTTTACCGATACGCTTTCTTGATTTTCGACCTGCTAATCTTGGTTTATCGATGGTGAAGGAAGATGAGGTAGATATTAGACAGCTACCATTCGAAAATGAGTCGCTGTATTCCTTGTCATGTATGCACGTAGTCGAACATATCGGCTTGGGTAGATATGGAGATCCTATTGACTATGACGGCGACCTCGCGGCATGCGCAGAGCTGACCAGAGTAATTGCACCGGGCGGGTGCCTGTTGTTTGTTGTGCCGTTGGCGGGTCAGGCCAGAATTATTTTCAATGCGCACAGAGTTTACACGTTCGATCAAGTGCTAAATATGTTTCGAGGCATGATTGTTGAGGAATTCAGTTTAATTCCAGACAATGCGGCTGATGGCAATTTGATAGTCTCGCCAAGTAAAGAGTTACTAGAACGTCAAACCTATGGGTGTGGTTGTTTTCTTTTCCGTAAGACATAATTTGTGGTCGATTTTAAAGCTAGTTACAGATGACAGGGTGAGATTGAAATATTCTCTATGAATATAGATGATTCTTTAAATAAAGTAATTGCAGTGAATTTGTGCGGCGGGTTGGGTAATCAATTATTTCAATACGCAACAGGGCGAGCGCTAGCAATTAGATGTAACGCGCCTTTGGTCATCAATGTGTCTTGGTTCGAAGAGTTACCTTCGATTTCTAACGTGACTCCGAGAAAGTACGCATTAGCGCCTTTTTCGCTACCGCTGCATTTGGAAAATTCGCACCCCGTTAATAGATCAAGTTTATGGAGCGGGTTAAATTCGCTCGGACGTATTGGCCGACGACTTGGGTTCAAAAGAAATGAAATAAATTTTGTGGAGCGGTCATTTCGCTTCGATGCGCGTGTACTCAATTTGGAGGCGCCTGCTCGGCTAATTGGTTATTGGCAATCGCCACACTATTTCAGCGATGTGGCCGCAGAGATTCGGCAGGACATTGGAACCTGCGGGAAATTAACTGATGCATGTGTCGAAATCTTGAAGAAAATTAACGCAACTGATTCAATTTGCATCCATGTTCGCCGTGGTGACTATGTCTCCAACAAAGAGGCCTCAACTTTTCACGGTCTATGTTCGATCGACTACTACAAGCGTGGCGTTAATGAGGTGGCCGATAGACTTCAATCGCCACATGGGTTTGTTTTTTCAGACGATCCTGCATGGGTGAGACAGAACTTAAATCTTAGCATTGAATTCACAGTAGTCGATGTAAACAGTGTAGATGAGCCGCATTTAGACTTATGGCTGATGTCTGCATGTAAACATTTTGTAATTGCAAATAGCTCATTAAGTTGGTGGGGTGCATGGCTTTCTACCGCGCCAAATAAGCAAGTCATTGCGCCTGCTCGTTGGTTTGTAGACTCAAGCATTGACACGACTGATTTGATTCCGGCGGAATGGAGCCGAATTTGATTTATGCCACACATAAAGAACTGACTGGTGACCAGGAGTTCAGAGGTATTAATGGTCATCAGAACTCTGGATCCACTGTGCGTGATTTGACTATTTCCTTTTCTGTTATCTTGTGCGTCAATCGCGATCAGCCATGGTTATCAGAAGCGATTGATAGCATCCTTACTCAGGATGATCCCGATTTTGAATTTTTGATTGCGGCCAACGCTTGCTCAGACGAGTTGTGGGATAAGCTCGTTTCGCTTGGTAACAATGATTCTCGAATACGTCTTTTCAGGTCCAATATAGGCCAGCTCTCTTTCAATCTAAATCTGCTCGCAGATAAAGCTCATGGCGAGTATTTAGTTCGTATGGATGCTGATGACGTCTCCGAATCACACAGGTTGCGTACTTTGAGACTTGCGCTTAAGAAAGAGCAGGTCGATATCTTGGGCTCTTCAGTTGTCTTGATTGATGGTGATGGGATTGAGGTCGGGGCGATGCAACTGCCTGAGAGTTGTGTTGAGATTCGGGGTGCGTTGTTAACACGTACAGCGCTCTGCCATCCATCAGTTGCCATACGCCGCAGATTTTTACTAGATATGCGCGGTTATCTGGGGGGCTATGTATCCGAGGATACTGATTTATGGTTACGTGCTCTAAGAGCGGATGCAAGAATGAAAAATTTGCCAAATTCGTTGCTTAGATATCGTGTTCACGAAAATCAATCCATTGCTTCACCTCTAGGCTATGCAGAAGTAGCCAGTCATTGGTTGCGAGAGTTGCTGATCACGCCGAGCTGGTATGCCACTAAAGGTCTTACTGTGGCGCTTATCAAGGCAATCTTTGCAAAGATGTTGCCAGGCATAGGGCGCTATCGAAAATCAAAAGGCAAAAGTCAAGGATGACTCTTGCGAGGCCTAAGTTAATGTTTTTTGTGACAGTAGATTGGTTCTTCTGCTCACATTTTTTAGGACGAGCTGTTGCTGCACGCGATGCAGGATATGACGTGCTTGTTTTAACAGATGTCGATCGACACGGTGAGATTATTAGAAACGCTGGATTGCGTTTGTTGCCCTTGTCGATTAGTCGAGGGAGTGTGAATCCATTTGGCGCACTAATCACGCTTTTGAAGGTCATGCGCATGTATTACCGCGAAAAACCAGACCTGATTCATCATGTAGCACTCAAGCCGATTCTTCTTGGGGGCTTGGCCGCTCGTCTCGTCGGTTGCCAAAGGGTGATTAATGCAGTTGTTGGTGGTGGTTATGCTTTTACCTCAGAAAGCTATGCTGCAAGAATGCTGCGCCCACTTCTAGCGTTAGGCTTGAAGTTTGTATTGAAACAGCGGGGTAGTAAGGTTATTTTTGAAAATATTGATGACCTAGATGGTTTCGCTGAATCTGGCTTAACACGTCGCGAAAATTCGGTATTGATCCGTGGTGCTGGAGTTGACCCAAGGCAATTTCAAATAGGAAGTAAAGCAGTCGGTTTGCCAATAGTTGTGCTGGTGGCTCGGTTGCTTTGGGATAAAGGTATTGGTGAATTTGTTGACGCTGCACGTATTTTGCGTCTTCGTGGCGCAAAGGCTCGATTCGTCATTGTCGGTGCTGCTGACTTTGAGAATAGGGCTTGCATTAATTCAATGACTCTTGAAAGCTGGACTGTCGAGGGATCGGTCGAGTTATGGGGGTTTCGTAGTGATATTTCGGATGTGTTGGCAAACGCCTGCATTGCTTGTTTGCCGTCTTATCGTGAGGGGTTGCCTAAATCATTGTTGGAGGCCATGGCTGCAGGCTTGCCGTGTATTGCCACCAATGTTCCGGGCTGTCGTGAAGCCGTACGAGATGGCGATAACGGGTTGCTAGTGCCCGCAAGGGATGCGTCTGCACTTGCTAACGCAATTGAACATCTGCTGCTTAACCCAAATATTGCTAGAAGAATGGGGGCGAGGGGGCGAGAGCGTTTGGAGCAAGAGTTTTCCGCTGGGCATGTAAATGAAAGTACCTTAGCGCTTTACCGAGAAATGATGACGAAATGACGGTGCTAATTACAGGAGCCAATGGGTTTGTAGGTTCGGCACTATGCGAAGTGTTATGTAAATATGCTGTGCCTGTGCGCGGAGTAGTCAGAACGCATGCTCCGCCGCATAAAAGTGATTTAAATGTAGAGATTGGCGAAATCAATGCCAACACAAATTGGCATGCTGCTTTAGACGGCGTGCACTCGATTGTCCATCTTGCGGCGCGTGTTCATCACATGAGTGACAACAATCTAGAGTCATTGGCTGAGTATCGTCGTGTGAATGTTGAGGGTACTGCAAATCTTGCACGTCAAGCAGCCGCAATGGGCGTAAGACGTTTCGTTTTTCTGAGTTCAGTTAAGGTTAATGGAGAGAGTACTGATGCGAAGAAACCGTTCGCCTCAGATGACATTACCAATCCGCAAGATGCTTATGGGTTGTCTAAGTACGAAGCGGAACAAAGGCTATGGGCGATAGCCGAAGAAACAGGAATGGAAGTCGTTGTGCTTAGGGCTCCACTGGTGTATGGGCCACGTGTAAAGGGTAATTTTTTGCGCCTACTCAAGGCGGTTAATGAACGTCGACCTTTACCATTCGGATCAATTTGTAATTGCCGCAGCTTAATTTATTTGTATAACTTGGTAGATGTTCTTCAAAAATGCCTGACACACAAAAATGCCCAAGGGAGAACCTTTTTCGTGAGTGATGGTAATGATGTCTCTACTCCAGATTTGATTCGTCTAATGGCAGATGCTTTGGGTCGTCGGCCCTTGCTCGTGCCTATTCCAGTTAGTTGGATGAGGTGTATAGGGGGCCTCTTTGGCAAACAAGCTGAAATAGATCGGTTGATTGGATCTTTGTCTGTAGATATCTCGTCATTGAAGGCCCAATTAGGTTGGATGCCTCCATATTCAATGCAAGAAGGCTTGCTTTCAACAGCTCAGTGGTATCAAAACAAGGCTAAATAAATTATGCTTAGATTATTTGATTTCGTTTTCGCTGTAGTTGGCTTGTTGCTTGCAGGGCCGTTGATGGCTATGTTGTATTTGATTGGTTTGTGGGATACTGGGGCCCCCTTATTTAAACAGGTACGGGTAGGGCAACATATGCGTCCCTTTGTGCTATATAAATTTCGTACGATGCGTCCTGATACTGCGTCGATTGCGACACACCTTGTGGACGCCGCTTCGGTAACTCCGCTTGGTTTTTTCTTGCGTCGTACGAAATTAGATGAGTTGCCTCAGCTGTGGAATGTAGTTAAAGGCGAAATGAGTATCGTAGGGCCGCGACCGTGTTTATTTAACCAACAAGATTTAATAAATGAGCGCAACAAGTATGGGGTATTTAATGTACGTCCAGGTATCACAGGATTGGCACAGGTTCGTGGCATAGATATGTCAACCCCCATGCTACTGGCCGAGACCGACAAGCAGATGGTGGAGAGTTTAAATGGCAAGAACTACATGCATCTGATCTTGGCTACTTTAGCGGGGGGCGGTCGGGGTGATCGCACACAGGGGGCTCCAAAATGAGACAAAGCCTTTCTAGGCTTTCAATGCCGGTTTTGGCATTGCCAAGGCTAGTTAAACGTTTCATTGTTTTAAGCGTAGATCTTAGTTTGTGTGTGCTAACAGTGTGGTTGGCCTTTTATTTGCGACTAGGTGAGTTTGTAAGCATTGCCGGGGCAGGCGAATGGGCTCAAGGTGTCATATGGGCATCGTTGGCGTCTGTTTTTATAGCTTTGCCGATTTTTGTTTTCTTGGGTTTGTACCGCGCTATTTTTAGGTACAGCGGATCTCTGGCTTTAAGAGCCGTTGGGCAAGCCGTAGGTATTTATGCTGTGCTGTATGCTTTAGTGATAAGTGTGGCGGCAATGCCAGGTATCCCTCGAACGGTGGGTCTTATCCAGCCGATATTGCTGCTGTGCTTTGTGGGTGCCTCGCGCTTGTTTGCGAGGAATTGGCTGGGTGTGCAATACCATGGCATTTTGAAGCGGGCTGTGCGTTCTAAGGTTTTAATTTATGGCGCTGGTACTGCTGGACGTCAGTTGGCGCAAGCAATGACTAGTAGTCATGAGATGCAAGTTGTTGGATTTTTAGACGATGATGATCGATTACATGGGCATTTACTCAACGGCCAGCCCATATATAACCCAGCGAAACTTACTGAGTTGGTTGGTCGTCTAAATGTTAGCGATGTGTTGTTGGCAATACCTAGTATTAATCGACGCCGTAGAAATGAAATTTTGGAAAAGATTCGAAGCGTTCATGTTTCAGTCCGAACGCTACCTAGCGTAATTGATTTGGCGCATGGCAAAGTAAGCATCTCCGATCTTCGTGCCTTAGATATTGATGATTTACTGGGGCGAGAGCCTGTTATTCCGGACTCTTCTTTGTTAGCTCAGAACATCCGAGACAAAGTGGTCGCTGTCACGGGGGCGGGGGGCTCGATAGGAAGTGAATTATGTCGACAAATTTTGTCGATTAAGCCAAGTAAGCTGCTTCTTATCGAGCAAAGTGAATTCGCCTTATATGCGATACATCATGAATTGCTTGAGATGTCGCAGGAAAATCAAGACGCATCGCTGTTGCCTTTGTTGGGGTCCGTCCAAGATGAGGCTCGGATGAGAGAAATTATGTGCACGTGGCGTCCCCATACAGTTTATCATGCGGCAGCTTATAAGCATGTACCACTAGTAGAGCACAACCCCGCCGAGGGTATAAAGAATAATGTAACAGGTACGTTGTGCGCAGCTCAAGCTTGCGTGGAGAGCGGTATTTCGAATTTCGTGTTAATTAGTACAGATAAGGCTGTACGACCCACAAATATTATGGGGGCTAGCAAGCGTATGGCTGAAATGGTGCTTCAGGCACTTGCGGCAACGAATCCAGTGACTAAATTCAGTATAGTCAGGTTTGGTAATGTTCTAGGATCTTCTGGTTCTGTGGTTCCTAGATTTCGCCAACAAATTCGTGACGGCGGACCAATTACGCTAACGCATGCCGAAATTACGCGTTACTTTATGACTATACCTGAGGCTTCGCAATTGGTAATTCAGGCTGGTGCGATGGCTGAAGGGGGCGATGTATTTGTGTTGGATATGGGGGAGCCAGTAAAGATTATCGATTTAGCTTATCGAATGGTAGAACTATCTGGTTTGACAGTTAAGGATAAGCAAAACCCAGATGGCGATATTGCAATTGAGATTACGGGATTACGTCCCGGAGAGAAGCTTTATGAAGAACTTTTGATTGGCGACAGGCCTATGACAACGCAGCACGTACGAATTATGAAAGCACATGAAGATTGCATATCGTGGACTATGTTACAGCAAGCTCTCGTTGAGTTGATGGCCGCCGTGGATGTTAATGATGTACATCTGATGCGTGAGCTTATTCAGCAGATAGTGCCCGGCTATCAGCCGGAAGGAGGGGTTGTTGACTGGGTTAATTTACAAAAGTTGAAAAGCGTATGACCATTTGCGTCACCGGCTGCGCCGGCTTCATCGGTAGTAATTTCGTTCACACTTGGCTTTCGTTATCTGACGAAACCGTGGTGAATTTAGACAAACTCACTTACGCAGGTAATTTGGCCAACTTGGACGCCCTCAAGAGCGACCCGCGTCATATCTTTGTGCAGGGCGATATTGGCGACCGTGCTTTGGTTTCTAAGCTGCTTGCCGAGCACAAGCCCCGTGCTGTGCTGAACTTTGCTGCAGAAAGCCATGTAGACCGCTCGATCCATGGCCCTGGCGACTTTATTGAAACCAACGTCGTCGGTACTTTCAATTTGCTCGAAAGCGTGCGCGCGTATTGGCAAGATTTGCATGTGGCAGGCAAAGAGGCTTTTCGCTTTTTGCATGTGTCTACCGATGAGGTGTATGGCACGCTGCTGCCTACCGACCCACCATTTGCCGAGACCAAAAACTACGAGCCCAACAGCCCGTACTCCGCCAGCAAGGCGGCCAGCGACCACCTGGTGCGCGCTTGGTATCACACCTATGGCTTGCCTGTGCTGACCACTAATTGCAGCAACAACTATGGGCCTTATCACTTTCCCGAAAAGCTGATTCCGTTGGTTCTGCTCAATGCCTTGGCGGGCAAAGCTCTGCCCATTTATGGTGATGGGCAGCAAGTGCGCGACTGGCTGTATGTCGAAGACCACTGTCGAGCCATTGCGCGCGTGTTGGAGGCTGGCAAAGTGGGTGAGACCTACAACATTGGCGGGTGGAACGAAAAGCCCAATCTTGAAGTGG